>ENA-OZKW01000006-OZKW01000006.1-human-gut-metagenome-genome-assembly--contig:-NODE-6-length-110400-cov-39.065930_pt1 | contig 110400 bp, 91 predicted proteins | sample MGYA00244833_ERZ653778 | MGnify/ENA primary metagenome ERZ653778 (study PRJEB26926, sample SAMN06165284) | human gut metagenome | biome: ENVO:00009003; feature: ENVO:2100002; material: ENVO:00002003... | reverse complement strand
CGAAAATTACCTGTCAAAACTTTTGGAGGCGAACGCATTTTGATGCGTCCGCCCTGCTATATCTTCTAAAAACAGATTGTAACTCTTCTGGCAACTTCAATTAGCTCTTTTGAAGACTATACTAAGATGTTTCGAACTGTGCACTTCTACATCTACCACATAAGCTGTCAAGAGCGAGAAGATGATAAAAGGCATCTGCTGGAAACGTTATGCTGTAGTTCCATCCTTATTCTTGCCTGTTACTACCCATGCGCCGTGAAACGCAGCGTATGGGTAGTGACTGGTATAAAGAAGGAAGGAACTGAAGTAAAGCGCTGGTATAAGTTGATCTTTGTCAACGAGAGCGGATTCTATGCTTTTTGAACCGTTGCAAAATATGCAACGGTTACGTTTCGTGGTTGTTGCCAGAAAAAGTGCGATAACAAGATTACCTCTCGTCCAGAACCAACAATCTCTGGCTGAAGGGAAAGGTAATGTCTGTTTTTTATACATGTGATGAATTGTTTTGTTATGTATTATTATTTTGTTCCAATAAAATCGCTTAGTGGTCTTATCTTAGAACGATATGTGTTGATTCCTTGTCTAAGCTTGGGCAAAGTAGAAAAAGGAATTTCTTTATGGTTGTCAAAATGAAGAACCATATAATAAGAAGCATGTTCGGGATGAAATCCTTGTGCCTCCAAAGTTTCTTTTGTCCAAATTTGAAAACAGCCTTGCTGCTTTAGTTTGAATAAATGACAATTTTCTCCACCTGTATGTAACAATATATACCCCATCCGCTCAAATCCTGGGGTAACCAATATTGAGCCTTTGGAGTCTCCTGCTCGCATATAGGTAATTCCTTTTTCTATCATTGTTGGTAAGATGCTGGCTCTGACATGATTTACTAGAACTTGTACTTCATTTGGATTCTCAGACATATGCTTGAAGATTTGCTCGGCTTTTGCTTTCTCCTCGATTTCTGCTTTTCGCTTTAGTCCTAATCTTATGTATTTCTCTTCTTGTTCAATGCCAATAAAGTTTCTGCCCAGTAAGTTTGCAGCTATGCCTGTCGTACAGCTCCCGGCGAATGGGTCTAAGATGGTTTCTCCAGTTCGTGTTGAAGCCAAAATGATACGGTACAGGAGTCGTAAAGGCTTTTGGGTTGGATGTTTGCCACAAACCTTTTCCCATGTTCCTGGTGCGGGCAGTTTCCACACATCTGGCATATGGACACCATTATTCATGGCTTCCATCAGTTGGTAATTGAAATAGTGAGGAACTTTCTCGCATTTTCTTGCCCAAATAATGTATTCGGCTGAGAAATTAAAGCGCTGTTCTGTGAGCGTTTTGGGAGGGTCAGCCTTTTGCCATACTATCATATTCAGAATCTTGAATCCTAAGTCTTTCATGCAGTTTGCTACTTCGTAAATATTGTGGTAAGTACCACAAACCCAGATCGTACCAGAATCTTTCAGTACTTTTCTGCAAAGTGAAAGCCATTTGTAATTGAATTGATATATCTCTTCCTTGGAGCGAATGTGGTCCCACTCTCCCTTGTCGAAGCTGACATATCTATTGCCAATTTTTACAGTCCCATTTCCTGTAGATAAAAAATAGGGAGGGTCAGCGAATACCATGTCTATTGTTTGGTCTATAAGAGATAGCTCTTGCATACAATCTCCTTTTCTTAATATAAATTCTTCCATTTTCTTTTTTTTAATTGTATGGATATACCAGTTCGTCATTCTTTCCAAACAAGTTTATGAAGTCCGTTCGTTTTACGGTACCACCTTTGATGGCATCGGCAAAATACAATAAGTTTTCTGCTGTAAGCACGCAACCGTCAACTCCTGTACTCTGTTTGATGTTGTTGAGCATGTGTCTTACCTCGCCTTTGAACATTGAAGAGATGAAGACGAAATTAAAGTGATTGACATTGTCGCCAAAGTTTAACCACCATTGGGTTTTGTTTCGTTCTGGGTTTCTGTCGTTGTTCTCTTGTACGTATCTTACCATTTCGTCAGCCATACTTCTGGTTATGGTAAATCCTTTAGAGTATGCTTTATTGTCAATGATAATGCCTTGTTGATTATAATCGAAAATACCATCAGGTTTTCTTGTACCCCCAAGATGAATTCCATTGAATGCAAGTTCGTTGACCAGCAAGTCTATGGTGTAAATTTCAAATTCAGTGCAATTGTTCTTGCCCGAAAATGCGTAATCAATGAGCGTGAGATATTTGTGATTGATATTATGCAATCTAACTCTTGCTCTGTCTTTTACGACAACGGCATCTGTAGTTTCTTTCGTTATATTTTCCTCGTAGAACCTTAGTTTCGTAATGATGTCTTTGAGTTTGTAGGTATCGCCTTCGTTCTCAATGTCCAAGCCGATATTAATGAGTCCCGTCATATCGTCTCTGATGGTCGTGGCTTTTTCTTGAATGCCCTTGGTGGCAAGGAAGGATACAATCTCTTCTATAGTTTTGGCTTTGTGCTTACTTAGAAATTCGATGATTAAAGTTCTGCGCATTCGCAGATAATTGGCATCAGATGCTTTGCTTGCCAACATCTCTCTATACACAATTTTCGGGATTCTTGGACTTTTCGACATACCTATGGCTTTCCTGTAATTGATGATGCCCATTGCGGTTATTTCAAATGCAGATGTAATCTCGCATTCGTATGTTTTCGAGCCAAAAGTTTCCTTTACGAGTTTCGGTTTCTTGCTTACCCAACCGATGGATTCAAGCCAGTTGCAAATCATGCGGGCATACTTGTCTGAAGAGCCTTCGGTGTCAGAGCGTAGTTTCTTCTTTTCGTTAGCATCTGTAGCTTCCTCGTAGGCCTGAACCCAAATGTTCTGTGGAAAAGAGGTGAAGCCAGCTTCGTCGGTGAATCCAAGTTTCGCTCCAATTTCAAACTTGGTCATGTGTTGGTATTTGCATAATAATCCCATGACTCTGCATACAGGTGGATACGACAAGAAAGCTCGGCCTAATATGTCGTTCTTCTCTTTTGTGTTTTCTGCATTGACAAAGTCTATGCCTAATAGTGTTATGCTGCAAGTATCATCAGAATAGTTGTAGTTGAGAAAGCCGAGAGATACTGCCCATCTTATAAAACCATCTGCTGTCCAGTCGTCAGTATATGGTTTCTTTATTTTTACAATTTTGTTGTCAATGGTATATGTTTGGCATTGTTGTCCTGTTACCGCAGCTTGGGCAAGTCCTGAGCATTTGGCGTTTTTTCTGCTTCCACCTCCAGCTCCTTTTCCTTTAAGGACATTATATGCAATAGGTTTGTTCGCTCTGAGAATTTTTTGAAACTCCAAGTAAAGATTGGGTGTTTGGAATAGTCCTGCGCTAGCCAACAGAGGCAATCTTTTTTCTGTCATATAGGTATGGAATTTCGAGCCTTGGACAAAAAGCCCGAGAATGTCTTTTAGAGTGTCCGTGGATGAAGGATTTTGAATCCAACCGAAAGTTCTTGTTGCCATATTCTCAATAGTTTGTAATTAATACTTCTTTTGTTTTGCTAACCGCAGCCTGATAGTTGGAGTTGGAATAATCAGCTTTCAGATAATTGATGTTATATCTGTTGGCCCATCTTGCCAAGGTCTCGTTGTTCATACCTTTGTGCTCGATAACATTCGACAAAGCAAAGCTGATTCCACGCTCGTTGAGGTCATCCAGTTTTTTGAAGAGAAGCAGGTCGTCTTGTTCGCTCCAACCTGCAAATCCTCTTTTGCCATCATTATACGAACCACAGGATATTAAATAAGGTGGGTCTGCATATAGAAAGTCTCCTGTGCTCATAAACGTAAGGTCGAACTCTCTGAAGTTGCAAACATGAAATTCTATGTTTTTTAGGATGTTATGCATTTGTTTGAGATTGTGCTCGATGTTGGCATTGTATGAGCTCCTGTTTATGCCGAATGGATTGTTGAACTCTCCTTTATTGTTGAATCTGAACTGGTGGTTGAAGCCGTAGCAAACAAGCATGAATAGGTGAAGCGGTTGGTGTGTCCGATTGTATTCTTTGCGTAGAGAATTATATCCGTCTCTGTTTTGTTTGCTTAGTTGATATTCTTCGATAACCAGTTGAATTTGCTTTGTTAAATTATCTATGCTGGTTTCTTTGAAATATTCAAAAAGACTGATGACGTAATTGTTGATGTCGTTACAGATTATGCGTCGGGCATCTACATTGATAGACACGTCAAGTCCTCCAGCAAATAAATCGACAAAGGTATTTATCTGTTTTGGAAACAAAGGAAGTATTTGGGGCAATAGCCTGTACTTCCCGCCGATGTAATTGAGAGGAGACTTCATCATAGTTTTTTTTCGATAAAATAGAGTTGTTCCTTTAAGCCTGCGGCATTGTTTGGAATTTTGTTTTTATATCTTCTGTAGTCATATTCGAACAATCTGAATGTTTGTCTGATTCCTGCTTCTTGAATGATTTGAGACATTACGTCTGTGGACAGCAAACTTTCGTTGTTGTATGATAATAAGATGTATCTACAGTTGAGATTTGTCAGTAATTCCCGAAACGCTTGTTCTGCCTTGCTCTTCTTGCAGAAATCCGACATCTTTTCGGGATCGATACGCATGCCAGTTATACCTTTTATCTGTGGGTAATCGTATCTTGCAATAGTTTCGAGTATATGATAGTTTGGCATATATTGCCTGCCATTATAGGGAGGGTCGAGATAGGCCAAATCGCTGACTACTTGCTGAGCAAAATCAGTGGCGTTCATATTGTAGCATTTGCAATCAACGTTACTGTGCAAAATATCTGTTTCTTGGAGAACTAAAGAATTGTAAGTCCTTTTGTCCCAGAATTTCAAGTATGCTCCATAAGTGCCAGTTATGTTGGACACATATGGTACGGCATTGATAAGCAAAGCTAAAAGATAAAAATATTCACTTTCAGTAATTTGTGGTTTCAATCGTTCTATCTCTTGCCTTATCAAGTCTATCTTTATGGCATTTTTATTTTGGAAATACATCCTTTTACTATTCTCGTTTGGAGAATAGTTCTGGTAGATAAAAGCTGTATTGATGTCGAACCATTTGGCATTTTCGATGGTTAGAGTGTTGAGGTGATAGATAGTTTCTTTCAACTTTGGACTTATAGGATTGTCCATTTCCAACATTCCTTTGCTCAATACGTACGACATATATAAACTGTCGTTAGAGTAAACGGAGTATCCGTTTTGCTTAAAGAATCGTGACACGACTCCTGTCCCCGAAAATACATCAGCAATGGTCTGAACATTCTCGGTGTTTTGGTCGATGACATTTTTGATGTTGGACAACATCAATATCTTACTTCCTATGTAGCGCATACAGTATCTTTGATTGATAGTTTGCTAATTGCACCCAACTATCAATCCGCAAAACGCAATAGGGTATAAAAAAGGCGTGATGCCTCTTATCGCGTTTAGCACGGGGCGGCCTCGGAATGGAGCCCCGGAATACCTAATAAGAATGCATCACGCCTATGGCGTGTGCATCGCTGTTGGTATTCCAGAGGCTACAATACGAGCCACCTGTCACATATTATTTTCGTGCTTTTTATTCCAATTAGAGTTTCCGAGGCTCTTGGCTAAACGCGAAATAATAGCGAATGCGTAATTTTTACCCACAATGTCTTGGAAAAATGCCGTGAAAGGCGAAATTCCTATGCAAAGGTACAATAAAAAAATGAAAAGGTGGAATAAATGCATCTTTATTTTTAAGCAAACGGCTTTCTTTTTGTTTTATAAGGTGAAATTACTAAAAAATAACATTGTAAATGGGCAAAATATGCTGTCAAAAGCTGTATTGAAAAATATAAGCAAGCAAAGAGAAGTGAATGCAGAAAATGCAATCAACGAGACTGCCATGGCTGCAGAAACTCGCAAGGTTAGATAGGCAATCTTGTTTTCGAGAGATAGAAATTTATATCCCTTAGTTAAGGAGACTGTCTTAGGCTGACTTGATACGGTGAAACGCCGTACATGGGTATTGACAGGCATCTGAACTGTTGCAAAATATGCGCCAGTTGCGTTTTGTGGTTGTTGCAAAAAATGCAATAACCTCTTTTCTTTCCATAACCCAACAAAAAAAGCATGGCGCAAATCACTGCGCCATGCCCCAATAAAAGAAAACCTTATAGTCAAAATAGAAATTAGCTATTCTTCTTTAGTACTTCGCATTCTGAGGATCAAAGTTGGTCCAACCATTCATCCAGTTGGTGTTGCCATCGAAGGCTCCGATGTAGGTTACGGTGTCGAAACCTGTCCAGCCGGCGAAACTTGCGGCATCGAGCAATGGGCTTCCTGCGATAGGTGTATAGCCATCTGCACCAACCAATGAGGTCCATGAATCAAAATACTTGTTGCTCTGCTCTGCAAAGAAGAAGGTGTTGCTGTATGACTTCTGATTCTTGTCGATATCCTTCTTGTTAGCTGCATCGTAGAGGTAATCCTCATACTGCTTGTTGGCATCAGTGCCAACGGCATCCATACCAGCGAAATATACATTCTGAAGCTTGAACTTGCCATCCTTGGCATCCTTTACAGTTTCACCCTTCTCACCATCAATAATCAAACCGATAGGCCATCCTAAGGCCACTGAGTTGATGCAGTTGAGGTTAGAAGAACGGCGAATCTGCATGGCTGACTGGAACTTGCCAAGGGCTGAACCATTGTTTGGATTGTATGCACCGGCATTGATATAATCTGTGGTGTTCTGGAACTTATTATCCAATACCTTAGGACCTACGAAGGTGATGTTAGAGAAGGTTGCCTTGGTACGAGGATCCACGGTAGCACCATCGGCACAGTTGTCGCTCTCGAAACCGTTGCTCTGAGAGGTATCGGCTATCTTGCTGTCACGCAGTGAAAGACCATACTGCACCTTTCCTGAGAAACCGTTGTCGGTATCGAAGTCATCATCCCAGCCCTTGTAGGCTACGAGATACTTGCAGTTCACGGTACCGCCAAACCACTCGAAGGAATCATCATTGGAATAAGATACCTGAACATGGTCAATCTGTGTGCCTGAACCTACAGAACCGAGGGTCAAACCATTAATCTCCTTATCCTTCTGGAATGGATAACCGGCAAACTCGATGCGCACATAGCTTAAAGTACCAGAATTATCTGCATCATCTGCGCCGCCATGCTTGGTACGAGGACCACCCTCTATCTGCTGCTCAGTCTGGTTGTTCTTAGCCTTACCGCAGAGAATGATGCCACCCCAGTCGCCAGGCTTTCTGCTGCCGGCAGCCTCTTCAGATGTAAAGACGATAGGCTCTGTGGCTGTACCCTTGGCGATGAGTTTACCGCCACGCTCTGCGATGAGTGCCGCCTTGGTCTGCTTGTCGCCCTTGATGATCGTTCCCGGTTCGATGGAAAGCTCAGCACCATCTGCAATATATACCCATCCCTTGAGGAGATAAGTGCCTTTCTTCAAAGTCTGCTTGCCTGTGAAGACGAATTCCTGGTCGCCGTTGCCAATCTGTGTTCCGTTGGCGTTTTCCTTGTCATCTGTTCCGAAGAGGATGTGGTCGCAAGCCTTCAAGCCGCCATTGGTTGTCCACTTGTAAACTACTTCTGATCCAGGATTTGGAGAAGGAGTTGGATCGTCATTGTCACTGCTGCAGCTGCTCAACATGGCAGATGCTGCGAGGATGCCCATGCATCCTAAAAAATACATCTTGTTCATCATTGTTTCCTGTTTTATTAAACAAACATCTAATATTATCTTTCTTGAAATTCTACGGATAGTCTCTAAAATTTATAGATTGCCTGCAAACCGATGTTTCTGCCCGGCTTGTAGCTTCTTGCTATTTCTTCTACTTCCTTCTTGCTTCCGTCGCTATACGTTACATCGGCAAACTGCTTGTAATATATCTTTTCTGCAAGAAGATCCCTTACGTTGAGCTTCAGCTCCAGATGGTCTCCGAATTTCTTAGCCAGCGAGAAGTCGATGGTGTTGCGGGGCATCTCGTAGCTGTGAGGCACTCGGGAATTGGAGTCATCGCCTGTGCTCCCCTCGCTTCTGCCAACACCGATGATTCGCTTGCCTATGCGGTTGTAGAGCAGGGCGATATCCAACTTTAATGGCTCGTTCTTATAGAAGATGCCGGTGTTGATAAGGTATGGCGACTGACCTTGCATCGGTCTGTTTTCCTCTTTCGAACCCTTCTCAAACTGCACCTTGCTCTTGATGAGGGCACCATTAAACGACCAGCTGAAGTCCTTCAATCCTATGAATCCGAGATTCTTTCTGATATCCAGCTCCACACCATAGTTGTTGGCACTCTTTGCATTCTTGTAGGAATAAATCAAGTCTGTGCCACCTGCCACCGTGTAGGTCCACTCGATAGGAGAATCGAAGTGCTTGTAGAAGACTGCCAGCGAAATGAGCTCTCCACGGGATGGATACCACTCATATCGCAGGTCGAGGTTATCGACATAACAGTTCTTCAACTCAGTGTTTCCCTGCACATTGCTGGCAAGGTCGAAGTCGTAATACACCGACGACGAAACTTCACGGAATTCCGGTCGGTTAATACTGCGGCCATACGACAGTCGCACCTGATGCTGGTCGCTGATTTTATATGTTGTATTGAGAGATGGAAATACATCATCGGTCTTGTAATGACGGCTCGATTCACTCTTCTCGTAGTCACGGGAATTGGAGATGAGTTCCATATCATTATGCTCGAAGCGGACACCGGCGTGGATGCCGAGTTTGCCAAAGGGGAGAGACATCGCCAGGTATCCGGCGCCTAAGGTGTTGTGTCCGCGGTAGTTATTGCGCATCTGCTTTTCCTCCAGAAGATACAGCTTGTCGTAACCCATGTTTGCCTCGCTGGAGAGCAGGGTAGGGATATGGCTGTGGCGGAAGCCGGATGGCATGTTGTTAGCTGAAACATTCCAGTTGTAGATGAAGTTGCGGGTCTGGTATTCTCGGCTGCGATACTCCCCATAGACACCCACTTGCAAGTCTGGCTCAAAGTTGCCAAACTTGAAGTGGTGCTTGTCATTTACACCAAGAGAGAAAATGTGTTCGTCGAGTTGAGTCCACTCGCGGGATATGTCGTTGCCGGTGCTCAGGGCATAAACGCCCGATTCAAGAGCATCGTCGATGAGGTATCTACGACGGTCAGGCAAATGACGGTTGGCATACGCATACCCGATACTCCAGTCAAGGGCATCGCTAGTGAAGGTGTGCTTGCCGGTAAGCTGACCGTTATATATAGTTCGACTGCGGTAGTAATACTCTGCGCTTCGCTCCAAATTCGACTGGGCGCTCACGCCATCACGCCAGGTATATCGGCTGGTAGCCAACTGGTTAAAGATGTTCTTGAGCTGATACTTGTGGTTGCCGTCCTTGGAAAGGAAGGTGAAGTTGAGCATTGCTCCGAGTCTCACGTTATTATTATACTGGTCGTCAACAGAATGACGAAGATAGTTCGGCTTGTCGTTTGCCGCATCATAGATGCCATAGAGGTTGTTCTCCATGTTCTCGTAGGTGCGGTATTCGTTGGTATAGTTCAAGGCAGCGAGCATGCCGAGTGTTCTTCCGCCGAGCATCCAGCGCTGGTTCAGGCTGGCCGCCAGTTTCAAGTCGCCCAAAGGCTTCCTGTTCTTCACGAGCCAATCGTTGTTAAGTCCGTTTCCTAAGATCGAAGTAGCATAATCGCCCACTGGTTTCCCGTTGGCATCGAGCTGCGGATTCAAGTCAGCATGGATGCCCCCATTCAGGTTTCTCAGGCCATTGTCGAACCCTAGGAAATCGGTTCCGGAACCTTTTGAGTAAGAAAAGTCCTTGAAGGCAGAAGATGTATTCCAGTTTCCGCCCACGGCGATGTTGAAACTGTTTTCTGCCGGAATCTCCTTGGTGTTGACGATGATGAAACCGCCCGAGTAATCAGCAGGATATTCAGCCGTTGGCGACTTCACGATGGTGAGGTTGTCGATTTGCGAACTTGGGATGATATCGAAGGAGAATGCCCTGGAATCAGCCTCTGAACTAGGCACCGCTCCTCCGTTCACCCATACATTGTTATACCGCTGTGACAAACCACGAACCATCACGAATTTATCGTCGATGAGGCTCACGCCTGGCACTCGGCGTATCACCTCACCCGCATTCGTATCCTGCGTTCTGGATATTTCCTGTGCCGAAACATTGCTCACGATGACGGGACTGTTTTTGGCCACCTGTATCATTGCCGCATCCGTATTACGTCTTTCCACTGCGGTAACGGTCACCTCCTTCAGCTGCTGTTCATCAGGTTGCAGCGCAATCACCTGGTCTGCGTCCTTCGCCTGAACCCCGTCAATTTTTTGAGTCTTATATCCTATATAGTTAATATATAGTGTATATTTCTTGTCTTTATCCAATCCATCGATCTGGAAGTTTCCGTCGATGTTGGTGATAGCCTTCACGTTGGTTCCATCCACAGTGACGACTGCACCGATGAGTGTCTCTTTCGATTTCTGATCGATAACCACTCCTTTAATTTGTTGCGCCCACGTTGGTATGCTTACCGCCGAGAGCAATCCTAATACAATAATTCCCCTTTTAGCATTCATAACCTATATCGTTTGATTACGGTTGCAAAGGTACGGCAGCATTGTTACACCATGGTTGCAATGAGGTTGAAAGGCATTGACGAAGCTGCGACAAAGATATTACGGCATGCTTTTCCTGTAGCAACAACTAAAAAAGTTTAAACATTTAACCTAATGTTATGAGAAAAATAAAGAAATAACTATATTTGCATCATGATTACGGAATATGGTATAGAGGCAAAGTCTAATTCTGAGATTATATCAGAATTGGGAGGACGATGCTATACATATAAACATAAAATTTTAAAGCTATGAATATGAGGAGATTTATATTTTTTCTGATTGTCTGCGAGTTTATGTCTTTGGCATGTATTGCTGCAAATAAGACTATAAAAGGACATATTGTAGATGAATTTGGTAAGAACGTTGAATTCGCTAGCGTATATGTAGATAGTATATATGCAGTATCTGACAAGGAAGGAAATTTCTCTCTGGTGGTGCCCGATGGTATGAAACAGGAACTTGTGATTAGTCATATCAGTTATCAGACCAGTAAAATTCCTTGTGATGTATATAGCAAAAAGACTTCGCTGCAACTTACGTTGAAGGAAAAGACCTGTGATTTGTCTGATGTAACTGTTGTTTCCGGTAAAAAGCAGGAAGGCATTCTGGGGAAAGGAGTTCGGGCACCAGGTGATGTTGCATTTCATAACGTTAGAAACACGAAATATGAAACGGGCCCCTTATTTGTTGTAAATAAAGACTATTATGTGAAAACAGCCAAGTTGCGAGTACAAAAATGTACTTTTGCTTCATGCACAATTCGTTTAATCATTTATGAAGTAAAGGGAACAAATTTTGTGCCTGTACAGCATCGACCTTTGTACGTCCGATTATCCGAAATTTCAGATAAGAAGGATTTGTCTGTTTGGATAGAAGAACCGTTGAAACTGGAGCGCAATCATAAATATTATATAGGTATAGCTGTTATGGCAAGTAGCGGTAATGGCGAAATTCATTTTCCTGCTTATTTCAAGAAGGGCTGCGTAAGAAATCTGTGTACAGATAGGAAAAAGAATTTGCCAGTAACCTTGGGCGTTTCTCTTTATGGTATATCCGCAAAGCATCTTCAGTAATCCCCCACACGCTTACTTTTCTGTTCGTATGGGGGAACGATGTGTTTGGAACTTTATGCATTTTGCCTGTTTTTAGTCCTTTATCTCTTTCATGTTTGCAGGATTATAGGGAGTCAACTGCTGCATCTCCTGCTCTGTTGCTTCAGGCAAGGAAGGTATCTTGTTTCTGATACAGAAATCGGTAATGGCGGCAGCTGATTCTTTGGGAGTAGAAGAATCCGGTTTGATGGATTGCTTCTTTTCTACATACTCCTTTTCCGTGATATATAGCTCGGTAATCACATGGATGAGTTGCTGCTGCTTGTCTTTCTTGTGAGAGAAAAGATAGCTGTTGTCAGATTTCTGGAAGAGCAGGTCCTTGAAGGAATAGTAATCTTCAGGACTTATCTGATAGGTTTCCACCACATGGTCGTAGATATCTGTCTGGGTATAACCGAAAAGCTGGTGCGTCAGATTCTTGTAGGTAGGAAGCTGGTTGATTTCTATCTGACAGATATTCCGGCTGCTGTCCGTTTGAATACTGCCTATTGTCTGCTGATTGAGCAGGACGAGTTGAGAGCCCAGTGAATCTTTCAGCTGATATTTCTTTCGATATTGCTCAATAAGTGTCTTCTCTTCCGGCCAAGGTCGGAAGGTTCCTTTGTCGCTGACCATGAATGCTCGCTTTTTGTCTTCGGAAACGAGTCGGCTGTTGTGAAGATTTCTTTTGGAATAGGCATTGAGATCCGTCTTTCCATTCTTCAGGTTGATGTAATACTCCACGATGCCGTCGTTGAAGTATTTCATTACAGAGTCGTTGGTCTGGTAACTGCGATAATATCCCTTAAGTCTGATGAAGTGAGGACGATTCCCTGTTACGTTCACATCCTCCAGTTTCTGTATTTTTGTGATATGTCCAGGCATCTTCTCTTCCTTGTTCTGTGCCATGAGACTGGTAGGAAGGAAGAGGAGAAGCACAAACAGATATTTCATATAATGATGATGTTTCATATTGATGATGCTTTAAAAAGAATACTTAATGATGTGTTTATATGAGCTGTTGCTTCTACAGGGAGGTTGCGCAGTTCTTCCTCAACCACATCCCGAAGAAGCGGTCGTTGATGATATAGCTGCCATTGTACTTGTAGATGAATTCTCTATTGATCAGCGTCTTGAGAGCAAGACTCACGCTGCTGGCAGCAGGCAAGTTGTGGCGGCTGATGAATTCCTGCGAAAGAATGGAGGTGACAGCCTTGTCCTGGGCAATGGCAGATAGAAGGGCAGCCTGATTGTCAGTAAGGGAATCGTAGTAATTCACGAATGCCACTTCCTGCTCGTTCACCAATTCCAGGGTTACATCATCAATTTCCGCTGTCGTAATTTCCTTTCCGTTCTGATAGAGTCGGTTCAGAATATCCTGGATATACCAGGTTTGACCATCCACCTTATTATATAGATAGGCAAAGGTATCAGAATCCATGGTCAGATTCCGGGTTCCCATCCATCTGTTGGCAAAACGATGATACTCATCCTGGTTGATGAGAGGAAGGTTGAGAATTTGCGAACTCTGATAGAATGGGCGCTTTGCCGACAGGAACATATCGGTCATCATGTGCTGCTTACTGCCCGCAAAGATGAAATATACATTCGGCAAGAACTGGATGTAGGAGCGCAGCAGGGCCTCTGTGCCATCTTCGGGATATTCTGCTATCTGCTGGAACTCATCGATAGCAATATAGATTCGTTTCTCCGATTGTTTCAGATATTCGAAGATATGTTTGAGGGAATCTTCGCGCTGGCTTGGCGAAACCGTAATCGAGAACGTAGGGATTCCCGTCATCTCATCAAACGACATCGTAGGCTTGTAGCCGGCAAAGAAAGTGGTAATCTTGCGCATGGCAGTTTGCGAGAAAGTATCAACCTTCCCGATAACCGTCTTTGCCAATAATTGGATGAATTGGCTCAGATTTCTTGTGGCATTGATGTCGAGATAGAAACAATGCGTTTCAGGCTCCTGCTTGCTGATGTTCTCAAAGACATGGTGTATGAGTCCCGTCTTTCCGATGCGTCGAGGAGAGATGAGAACGATGTTGCGCTCATTCTGCAAAGCCTTCATGATGACTTCCGTCTCTTTTTTGCGGTCGCAGAAGTATTCTGCTCCCTTATATCCGTAGATAACAAATGGGTTATTCAGCTGTTCCATAACGTTTTATATCTATTCCATGTTTTATGTTACATATTTTATGTAATGCAAAGATACTACTTTTTATGTAACTATCGCCACTTCTTTTCCTAATAAATTTTAAAAATATACTTGGCTAATTCAGATTTTCTTCGTAACTTAGCAGCGCAAAACGTAAAGCATGTAGGAATATGGCAAAAATAGTAAATAAATATCCTGTAGGAATTCAGACATTTGAAAAAATCCGCAAGAATGGCTATCTCTATATAGATAAGACCAAATATATCGTGGATTTCAGGGAAAAGCAGATGTCGTATGTCTTTCTGAGTCGTCCAAGACGATTCGGCAAGTCGCTCTTTGCCTCTACCCTTCAGGCTTATTTTGAGGGAAGAAAGGAACTTTTCGAGGGATTGGCCATTGCTGATTATGAGAAGGAATGGGTGAAGCATCCTGTGCTCCACTTCGACCTGAGCGGTGCCAAGCATATGGGCGTGGAACAGTTGGAAAGATATCTGGCTGATATGCTTGAAGAGCAGGAGACGGTCTGGGGGTATAAGACGCATCAGGTGGATGCCAATCTCCGTTTGAAAGATCTGGTGAAAAAAGCTTATAAGCAGACGGGTGAAAAGGTGGTTGTCATCATTGATGAATATGATGCTCCTTTGCTGGATGTTGTGCATGAGGAGGATGGTCTCAAGCAGTTGCGTCTTATCATGCAGAACTTCTACAGTCCTCTGAAAAAGCTTGACCCATACCTGGAGTTCACTTTTATCACCGGTATCACCAAGTTTCCTCAGTCTAGCATATTCAGCGGACTCAACAACCTCGACAATATCAGCATGTTCGACCAGTATTCGGCTATCTGTGGTATCAGTAAGACAGAGCTTACCACGCAGATGAAGCCGGATATTGAGGCTATGGGCGAAGCCTTGAATATGACGTATGAGGAATGCCTGGCAGAGCTGACGCAATTCTATGATGGTTATCATTTCAGTAAGAATTCTGAGGATATTTTCAATCCATTTAGCCTGGTAAAGGCTTTGAATGCACGGGATATTGCTCCTTACTGGTTTGGTTCCGGCACTCCATCCTTCCTCTTGAAACTCTTGGATAAGTATCATGTCAATCTGGCTTCTCTGGAGGGTCAGGAGGCAGTACTGAGCTCCTTTGATCTATCTACGGAAGAAATGACGGATGCCTTGCCTTTGCTTTACCAGAGCGGCTATCTGACCATCAAGAAATATGAACCGATGTTTCGGGAATATACGCTGGGCATCCCAAACAAGGAGGTACGCGATGGATTGCTCAATTCTTTGATTCCTCATTATGTGAATCCTCGCCGTTCCGACAACGATGCATTTCTCTTGGGATTCTGCAAGGCGGTTTATCGAAACGATATTGAGGCTGCTTTGGAACACATGCGCACCTATCTGGCTACAATTCCATACGATTTGGAGAATCATAGCGAGAAGCATTATCAGACCATCTTCTATCTGATGTTCAGCTTCCTCAACATCTATATCCGCACAGAGGTGAAGAGTGCCATTGGCAGAGCTGATGCCGTGATGCACATGCCTGATACGATATATGTCTTCGAACTGAAGGTTGATAAGAGTGCCGATGAGGCTTTGGCTCAGATAGATGAAAAGGGCTACATGCTGCCTTATCATTCTGAAGGTAAGCGATTGGTAAAAGTGGGTATCAGCTTTGACAGCACCCAGCGAACCATCAGCGAATGGAAGATTAAGGAAGAATAAGAAAGAAAAAAATGAACCTGTGCAGTCAATTTTTCTCATCAATTGCAGATAATTAAAAAATCCCGACAGGTATGTTGTTGCCTGTCGGGATTTGTTGTTATATAAATAGGTATCTTATTCTTTCTCTCATCAGTCGGCTATCACCATGCAGAGTCTGAGCACATTTTCCTCGAAGTGCTCCTTGTCGATGGCATTGTTCTTGAGCAGGGAACGGTAGTTGTATACGGTTTGTGGCGAATAAGACAGGATGCCGGCTATCTTGGAACTTTCAGTGATGCCTAATCGCAACAAGGCGCACACACGGAGGATAGGGGGCATTTCCCCATTCTCTTTCAGTTGGATGTGAGCCGATTCTGTGAGTTGCTGGTTCAGTTCGTTTATAAAAGTTGGGTACAGAGCTAGGAAAGACTTGTCGAATTCAGTCAAAAACTCCTTGTTTTCCCTTTCTGTACTTGATGAGGAAGAAAGGAGGCTCAGCAGCTCCTTACTCTGGTTGGCCTTGATCTTTCTTACTGCCAAGGTGCGCAGTTTGCTGTTTCTCTCTATGTTCTTATAGCACAGGTCAATATACACCTTTACCAGTCTCTCGCGCTTCTGGTTGGTGTCCTTCAGTTCGTCGTTGATGAGGTGCAACTGGCTGTTGAGAACTTCCATTTTTGCCGATGTAGCCGTGATTTCGTCTTTCTTCTGTTTCAGAAGTTTGTTCTTCTTACGGATGAACAGACTGCTAAGTCCCACTCCGAGCAAGAGCAGGAAAATGACCGACAGCGCAATGTAGAGCATGCTGTTGGTGGCTCTGATGTCATCTGTATAGGCATTGGTAATCATCTGCAATTTGGATGAAATCTCAATGCGGCGCAACCGGTTGTTGTATGCATAAGCATCTTCCAGGGATAGGTTGATGTATTCCTGGGCTTTCTTCAGACTTCTGGTCTTATGTTTGTAGATGAAGAGTGCGATGTCTTGCAGGGCTACGTTTTCTTTTGTGGCAGAAGTGATGTCTGAGATGGCTGCAACCAGGAGGTAATGCTCCATTAGCTCTAGGTTGTTGGCTTTCTGATAGATCTCAGAAAGCGCAAAGGCGGTCATGGCATGCAGCCGGCTATTGGCCTTTTCCATGCTCAGTGCTTTTTTGTAGTATTGTATGGTCCTGTTATTGTTGGGATGATTGCTGTAATAGTATAATTCTCCCAACAGATAGTAATAGAATGCATCTTTCTTTGGAGATAGTTCTATTGCTTTCTTCAGGTAATTCACTTTTAGCTGGTTGTAATTCTTGCTGAATTCATTGTTTTCACAGTAGGTTGACCAGTTGTTGTATAGTTCGTAAAGAGTATAATAATATAGGAACTGGTAGTCATGCGAATCTTCTTGAGGTTCTATCTTCTGAAGAATTTCCTTTGCTTCTGCATAGAATCCACGTGTGATCAATAGCCTGGTTTGGCTAAGCTGGAATCTTTTGTTAAATAAGATATTGTTATTCTTTTGGGCAAGGATAAGACCTTTGTTTACGTAGGTCATCGCCGAGTCGTATTCGTAGGCTTTGTATTCGTTGGCGAGTTGTTCGTATAGTTTTAATTTGTCTTCGTTGCTGGTAACATACTTGGCTCCTTGCTTGATTTCGTTTAAGCTTTTCTCTTTTAACTCTATATAATGGGCACGTTGTGCCAGGGCAGCATCCAGTTGCTTGTATAGCTGGTTGTTGTCTCCTTTTACGTATATCGGCTGTATCATCAGGGTGATGATTATAATGATAAGATGTCTCATATTTCCTATGTTTTTAGATTCCGCTGCAAAAATAATAAAAAACATTGAGAATCTCGCATCTACTAGCCGCTTTTTTTTGAGAATTCGCAAAGTCTTGATATTCAGAGTTGTGAGATTGGTTCTAGATACCGACAATCTACCAAAAGCCTACTATTCGCACCAACTTATTGATTTTTGCCGTACTTTTGTGTCAACAAACAATTTTAAACAAAAAAATATGAAAAAACTCTTTTTGCTCGCAAGCCTTCTGTTGGCTTTTGGCATCTCTGCAGATGCAGGAGACATCACTTCTCCTAACGGACAAATCAAGGTGAACTTCACCTTGGATGGCACTGTGCCTACCTATAGTGTGACCTATCAGGGCAAGACCATCATCAAGCCTAGTCGTCTGGGTTATCAGCTCGCCAAGGGCGGCAAGGATGGCAAGGATCTGCTTTCTGATTTTAGTGTCATCAATGAGAAGACTTCCACTTTCGACGAGACCTGGACTCCTGTTTGGGGAGAGAACAAGTCGATCCGCAATCATTATAATGATATGCTGGTAGAGTTGAAGCAGAATTCTACAGACAGTTATATGAACGTCCGCTTCCGTGTTTATGACGATGGAGTAGGATTGCGCTATGAGTTTCCTCAGAAGGGCAATCTCAACTACTTTACCATCAAGGAAGAGCGTACAGAATTTGCCATGACGGGCGATCATACCGCCTGGTGGATTCCGGGTGATTACGATACCCAGGAGTATGAATACACCAAGACCCGTCTGTCGGGCATCCGTCCAGCCTTGCATGCTGCTGTCAGTAGCAATCTCTCACAGACTGTTTTTTCTGATACCGGTGTACAGACCTCACTCCAGTTGAAGACAGATGATGGTATCTACATCAATCTGCATGAGGCTGCTCTGGTAGATTATCCAGCCATGCATCTGAACCTGGATGACAAGACCATGACCTTTACCTCTTGGCTTACCCCTGATGCCCAGGGTATGAAGGGATACATGCAGACTCCGTTCAAGAGCCCTTGGCGTACGATGGTCATTACAGATGATGCCCGCAAGGTATTGTCTTCCAACCTGATTCTCAATCTCAATGAGCCTTGCAAAATCAAGGATACCTCCTGGATTCATCCTGTGAAGTACGTAGGTGTATGGTGGGAGATGATTTCCGGTAAGGGAGAGTGGGCCTATACCCATGATTATCCTACCGTGAAGTTGGATGGAACCGACTATGTACATGCCAAGCCATCGGGCAAGCATTCTGCCAACAATGCCAATGTGCGCCGTTACATCGACTTCGCTGCAGCCCATGGTTTCGATGCAGTCCTGGTAGAAGGATGGAACATCGGTTGGGAAGACTGGAGTGGCTATATGAAGGAAAAAGTATTCGATTTCCTGACTCCATATCCTGATTTCGACATCAAGGCACTCAATGAGTATGCGCATTCCAAGGGAGTGAAGCTCATCATGCATCATGAGACCTCTTCTTCTGTAATGAACTACGAGAAGTATATGGACAGAGCTTATCAGTTGATGAAGGATTATGGCTACGATGCAGTGAAGAGCGGTTATGTGGGCAACATCATTCCTCGTGGCGAGCATCACTACAGTCAGTTGGAAATCAATCACTATCTGCATGCCGTAACCCGTGCTGCCGATTATCACATCATGGTAAATGCCCATGAGGCTGTGCGTCCTACCGGTCTCTGCCGCACTTATCCTAACCTGATTGGCAACGAGAGTGCTCGCGGTACTGAATATCAGGCTTTCGGAGGTACCAAACCGGGACATACCGCCATCTTGCCTTTCACCCGTCTGCAGGGTGGTCCGATGGATTATACACCGGGGATCTTTGAAATGGATTGCGCCAATGGTTCTCATTGCAACTCTACCATCTGCGGTCAGTTGGCACTTTATGTAACGATGTACAGTCCATTGCAGATGGCTGCTGATTTCCCTGAGAATTACGAGAAGCACATGGATGCCTTCCAGTTTATCAAGGATGTGGCTGTAGATTGGGACAAGTCTATCTATCTGGAAGCTGAACCAATGGAGTATATCACCGCTGCCCGCAAGGCAAAGGGTTCTGATAACTGGTTTGTCGGTGGTGTTACGGGCATGAAGGCTCATCAGTCTACCGTAAAGCTCGATTTCCTTGACAAGGGAAAGAAGTATGTGGCTACCATCTATCAGGATGCAAAGAATGCCAACTACAAGACCAATCCGCAGGCTTATGTCATCACCAAGAAGACTGTAACCAGCAAGTCTGTCTTGAAGTTGAACTCCGTTGCAGGTGGCGGATTCGCAATTAGCATTCTTGCACAATAAAATGCAGAATTTTGAGTTATTATGAAAGAAAGTTTTCTTGAATTAATAATGATGCTCATGAAAAGAATGAATAAAATGTTGTTGGTTGCTGCCTTGGCGGCAACCACACTTTCTGCTCAGGCAGAACAGAAGAAGGGACCGGCTTGGTTGAGTGATGCACTTTTCTATCAGATTTATCCATCTTCCTATATGGATACTGATGGCAACGGTATTGGCGATCTGCCGGGTATCACTTCCAAGTTGGATTACATCAAGTCGCTGGGTGTGAACGCCCTCTGGCTCAATCCGATCTTTGAGTCGGGATGGTTTGATGGTGGCTATGATGTCATCGATTTCTACAAGGTGGATCCTCGATTCGGTACCAATACCGATTTGGTTACATTGGTCAATGAGGCCCATAAGCGTGGCATGAAAGTTTGTCTCGACCTGGTGGCAGGACATTCTAGCACCAAGTGTGCCTGGTTCAAGGAGTCTTCCGAGAAAGATCCTAACCAGCGTTACAGCGACTATTATATCTGGATGAACGATATTCCTGAGAGCGAGAAGAAAGAAATAGAAGCCCGTCATCAGGAGGCAAGTCCGGAGTCTAGTACCCGAGGCAGATATGTGGAGGCGAATGCTCCTCGTGCCAAGTATTATGAGAAGAATTTCTTCGAGTGCCAGCCAGCCTTGAACTATGGCTTTGCTCATCCAGACCCAAATCATCCTTGGGAGCAGAGCGTAGATGCGCCTGGACCACAGGCTGTTCGCAGGGAAATACGTAACATCATGGCTTTCTGGTTTGATAAGGGTGTGGATGGATTCCGTGTTGATATGGCGTCATCGCTCATCAAGAACGACCCTGACAAGAAGGAGGTTTCCAAACTCTGGAATGAGATGCGTGCATGGAAGGACAAGTACTATCCTGAGACCGTCCTGATTTCAGAGTGGGCTAATCCGCAGCAAGCCATTCCTGCCGGCTTCAACATCGATTTCTACATCCATTTCGGTCTTAAGGGCTATGCCTCTCTGTTCTTCGACCGCAAGACTCCATGGGGCAAATGGGAGCAGAGCTATAAGAACTGCTATTTCGACAAGCAGGGCAAGGGTTCGCTTAAGGAATTTAGCGAGAACTATACCAAGGCTTTCAATGCCACCAAGAATCTCGGCTACATCGCTGTTCCATCTGCCAACCACGATTACCAGCGTCCTAACATCGGTACCCGCAACACGCCAGACCAGCTGAAGGTGGCGATGACCTTCTTCCTCACCATGCCAGGTATTCCATTTATCTATTATGGTGATGAGATTGGTATGAAGTTTCAGATGAATCTCCCTAACAAGGAGGGTAGCAATGAGCGCTCTGGTACCCGCACTCCGATGCAGTGGACCAAGGGCAAGAATGCCGGCTTCTCAACGAGTGCGCCTGATAAACTCTACTTCCCTGTAGATACGGAAAACGGAAAGTTGACCGTTGAAGCTCAGCAGGGAGATCAGAATTCTCTGTTGTCATATACCCGCAAGCTGACCGCTTTGCGTCATTCTGCCAAGGCTCTTGACAATGAGGGAGATTGGAAGCTCCTGAACCAGAAGGGTCAGGAATATCCGATGGTATATGAGCGCACTTTGGGTGATGAGAAGTATGTTGTTGTCGTGAATCCTGGTGCCAAGGCAGCCTCTCTCAACATCAGTTCCGTAGGCGGCAAGCCTGTTTCTGTTCTTTCTACAGGCAAGGTTGTATATAAATCAGGCAAGAAGACCGATGCTATCAAAGCTTCAGGCATTAGTGCCGCTGTATTCAAGGTGGCTAAGTAACCTGTGAACATGACCATAACGTTTTATATCTATTTCATGTTACATGTTTTATGAAATGCCTCAACCATACTGGTCGAAATCGGTTATTATTAGGTTAAAACTGTAAGTAAGTAAACGATTTCATACAATTATAATAAGGAATCGTGTGGTTATTGCTTTTCTTTTTGTATCTTTGCAGCCGTTTGGCAATTGTGGGTACCAAATCATATCTAAAGGAAAAAAGAATATCTAATAATAAATAAAAAGTAATGACTACACTTACAATTTCTATTATTGTCGTTTTCGTGCTCGGCTATGCACTCATAGCTACCGAAAGCTTGACAAAGGTAAACAAGGCAGCAATTGCCCTGTTGATGTTGGTAGGTTGTTGGACCCTCTACATGATGGATCCAATGCAGTATCTCCAGTTGATGCACCCTGATTATACAGGCGGTGCTGCTGGAATGGTGGAGAAGGTGACCGGAATCATCCAGGAACATCTGGGCGATACCGCCACAACACTCTTCTTCCTGATGGGTGCAATGACCATCGTGGAAATCGTTGACCAGAACGGCGGATTCAACTGGGTTCGCAAGGTGATGAAGACCAAGTCGAAGCGTGCGCTCCTCTGGCGTATCGCTATCCTTACCTTCTTCCTCTCGGCAATCCTCGACAATCTGACCACCAGTATCGTGATGATCATGATTCTCCGAAAGCTCGTCACCGACCACAAGGACCGCATGGTTTATGCATCCCTCGTCATCATCGCAGCCAATTCGGGTGGTGCCTTCTCACCAATCGGCGACGTTACCACCATCATGCTCTGGAACAAGGGACTGATTACTGCTGCCGGCGTTATCGCCGAAATTTTCATCCCGTCTGTGGTTTCCATGGTGATTCCTGCCCTCATCCTTCAGACCATGTTGAAGGGCGAACTCGTGATGCCTGAGGTTTCTGCCCAGCAGAATGCATCGGTCAGCGATTTCACCGAAGGTCAGCGCAAGGCTGTGTTCTGGTTGGGAGTAGGCGGTTTGATCTTCGTTCCTATCTTCAAGAGTATCACCCACTTGCCTCCATTCGTAGGAATCCTCTTGGTATTGGGCGTTCTCTGGACTGCTACCGAAGTTTTCTATCGCGGTTTGCATCGTGGAGCTGATGCCGAGGGCACTCAGAAGCGAGTAACCAAGTTGCTTTCTCGTGTTGATATGAGTACCATCCTCTTCTTCCTCGGTATCCTGATGGCAGTATCCTGCCTGGCTGAGATTGGCGTGTTGACTGCTTTGGGTCAGGGCCTGAACGTCGTATTCGATGGCAACCATTACCTCGTAACTGGTATCATCGGTGTGCTTTCAAGTATTGTTGACAATGTACCTCTGGTAGCCGGATGTATGGGAATGTATCCTGTGGCTGCTGTTGGTGATATGGCTGTGGATGGTGTCTTCTGGCAGTTGCTGGCCTACTGTGCCGGTGTAGGAGGTTCAATGCTGATTATCGGTAGTGCCGCTGGTGTGGTAGTAATGGGCTTGGAGAAGATTACCTTCGGCTGGTATATGAAGCATATCTCCTGGATTGCTTTCGTAGGTTATATCGCAGGTATCGTTTGCTACTGGTTCATCCGCACCTTCCTTTATGCTATCTAAACTGAACTTTCGCATATGGGGAAGTTAAGGGAAGTTAGGAAGTTAGGGAGAAGTTAGAGGGACAAATGTTCTATGTTTTACGCTAGAAGACTATTGTCTCTTAACTTCCCGAACGACTATAGGGAGTGATAACTTCTTTAACTCCTTTAACTTCTGAACTAGCTTATAAGGTAGGCTTTCTCTCTTACGTGAAAAAGTTTTTTTTGAGAAAAAAGTCTCAAAGTCTCATTTTCTATTGGAAATATCGACTTAAAGGCTTGATAGATAATAAGATAAAAAGGATGAGACTTCTCGGTTTTGATGCCGAGAAGTCTCATTAAAGTATCATAGAAGTATCATTATTTCACTTTTTCTTTACAAGATACTTCATTCCATCTGCAAATCTCTTATGTTTTAACTCACTCATATTCGCCAGTTTCCTGCCGAATCCCATCAAACTGTTCACCTTGAGCGATGAACCGATCTGCTTTTTCAGATAGTCGAAAATCTCGGCGGCAGTCAGATATTCACCCTCTTTCTCATTCTCAACCAAATCAAAATAGAGCTGGAAATACTGGTCTATCGGCTCAGCCACCTCAAACTGGCAGTTGTTTTTCATGATCAACTTCACCTGTTCCGCATCAAAATAACTCTTCTCGCCATTGTGCAAAGCGGTCAGCGCCTGGGCGAAAAGTTGCTGATAGTTCGGACGCACACTCACATCGATAGGTCCCGTCAGTTCCACGCCTATAAACCTTCTGTTGCCGGATGGGTCGGTGAGAATATCCGTCATGTTGCTCGTGGCGATGAACGAGGCGAGACGAGGAAATTCCATGACATGACTGCCATATGGAGGCTTGTATTTCAGCGTAGGCAACTGGATGAGATTCTTCAGAAATCCCTGCTGCACCTGTGGAGAAATCTGGTTGAACTCATCAAGATTGATGACCATAAATTGCGCCATCGCCTGATAAACCTGACGTTTTTCTGACAGAATCAGATTATCGTTATATCCCCATTGCAGCTCTGGTGGTAACAGTCGGCGACAGAAAGTACTCTTGTTGTAACCCTGCTTGGAAATCAGAAGCGGAGCCACCGAGTTGCCATACTGGCGATGGGTAAAGCCGCGCCACTGGTCAACCATGCCCAGGAACCAGGTGTAGAACCAGTCTGCCCAGTAAGGATTGTTGGTAGGAACCGTACGAGCCAAGGCACGTATATGGTCCTTTCCGTCCCATTTGTCGTAGCATTGGAAGAGATATTCATCTATCGGATTATAATTCTTGATATAATCAGACTCTAGAAAATTCCTGACATCCTTGATGCTCACTCGGATATCAGCGAGCTGCACCTCCAGCGTCATGCGCTTCTGCACTCTCGGATCTACGGGCTGGAAACCATACCAACCCTTCTCCTTCGGCATGTATTCCACGAATTTCATCACCGTGTTGTATCTGAAGTTATATTTACTTTTCAGCAGCTGCATCATGCTCATGATATTCTCGCGAACGCTGTTCTTGTCAACTTTCTTTTCTTCTTCCGAAGTATCGGAACCAGGAATCATCTGCTGATTATCTTCCGTGTTGAAAGCCTGGTTCTGAGGGCGCATGTTGCTGTCAATTTTCATCGCTACCGCCTTACTGTTGAAATAAGGTTTCGAATCGAGCGTCATCATAAAACTGTTGTGCATCGAAGGCTCAAAAGACAGGTTAGCGCCCGCTTCTATAGAAGGTTTCGGTCCGTCTGTGAGCACCGAAGCCTTGGCTATCGCCTGATATACAGGCAAAATCTGCTGGTAAGCGATGCGGTACAGTCGTTCGGCATCCGCCTCCTCAGCAGGCAGCAAGTCATCTTCATTGCTGAATTTCACCAATACGATAACCGACTTACCATCAGCACCTTCCAGCGCAGCAAAGGTAGAAGGCAGCATGGCAACCGAGCGCTTCACGCCCTCCACGCCGTTCGCATCCGTGATGTTTCCGAATTTCAGCAGCAGGATACCGTTGCAAGTCTTCATCTTCAGGTTGTTGTTTTCGTCTTTGGCGAATTCAGCAGCGGGGTAGATGTGCATCCATGTTGGCATATCCTTGTAATACTCGTAGCCGCTTTCCATATAGGTTACGTATTCGCGGAAATGGGTAACAGTAAGTCTGCTGTCATCTTTTGCGATACGTTGCAGCAACTTCTCCATCGTCTTGGTGCTGACGAGGAGCTGCTTCTTGTTGTTTGTATGAACGATTGTTACCTTCATTGAATGTATTTATTAAGATGGTTAATTGTCAATCTATTAGCTATTAACTATAAACTGTTAACTATAAACTCTTTCTTGCGTTGCCCAAAGTTCGGTTGGTAAATTGGGCACTCGTTTCCCGTAGTACGGGCAACGGCTGCCCGTCACTTGTTCTCCAGTAGCCCGTCACGTGTTCACCGGTAGCCCGTCACGTGTTCTCTGTGGGACCGCTTAAATGGCATGGCTGTACATCTGGAGGACAGAGAAAAAGATTAGCTTTTAGTGAAATCAATCTCTTCAGAGAAATGGTCGAATTCAACATCTTTATATCCGTATCTAGCGAAGAGCTGTTTGATATATGCCTGTTGTTCCGGCAGGAGTTTCAGTTGTCCCAGTTTGTAACGGTAGTATTGTCCTTTGCTGCCGAGGTAGTCTCTCATTTCGGCGCGCAGTGCAGGAGCGTCTTTCACTTTCATTTCGGCAAAGAGTTTGTCGAATCCCCATGCCATTTTCACGACACGCAGCGGAGCGAAGTACTTGCAATTCCCATTTTTCAGGGCATTTGGGAAAATGGCATCCCCTCTATCAGTCTTCTCGTTTTTATAGAGACCGGATAGATAGTGGATACATTTGTTTTTCATCGGACATGGTTCGGTGAAACAGTAGGTGATGTTGCTAGGTACGTTTCCGTACTCAAAAGCCTTTTTCAGTAATTCCTTTTCATCCATGTTTCTTAAGTATTATGAATAAAACATTCTGTTTTACTAAACGCAAAAACATCCTGTTTATTGCCTTGCAAATGCTATTATTATCACTTCATAAAGCATTTTTTTTCGATGCAAGCAAGAAAATAATGATACTTCTCCCTAATTTATGATACTTCGATGATACTTCTCTCTTCATTTTCGGAGAAGTCTCATTCGTGATAAAGTTCTGTGTATTAAAGAAATAAGTCTTATTTTATACCCAATAATGAGACTTTGATACTTTTTTCGAGAAAAAAGATTTTTAAGTGCGTGTATTTATTGGTTCTTTATCGCTTGCGTACTTCCTTCTAAATTTCCTCCCTTTTGTTGGAATTATCATGTTCCGCAGATTCCCCTCCTTTTCACCATAATTCCCCCTCACATAACTTTTTTCGAAACTTTTTTGCTAAAAGTTTTGTTGTTTCGAATAACATTTGTACCTTTGTAGCAACATACTCACCCCGCTTCCCTTTAGAACAGCGCGCTCAGGGTGAGTCTTTTTTTTGTCTTTTTGCCATGTTCAGTATTTAGCTATTCGATAAATACATAAGATAGCTCTGACATGTACAATACTGTAATCAACCATATAACAAGTGATAAGCAATGACCGGAAAGATTGGAAGAAAAAAGGTATTGAAGTTTCGCGACTTCCCAACACGCCTACATGGCGAGGTATTCTTTGTAGAGAATGGGTATGATGAAAAGTTGAACCTTTCCATCATCAACCATCTCGTGGATATCAACAACTTGTTTATCAGCAAGTCAATTCATTTTAATTATTTCCCATTTCTGGGTCCTCATATCAGGAAGACAGCTCTCTATAGCTATCCTGCGATGAATAAAGAGGATTTGAACATCTCTGTTCCTTCCGATTTGCTGTTGTCGCAATTGGTAGAAGAAAAGAATAAGGAGAAATTACATCCTAGCATCTTACAGCTAGACCATGAGGAGGATGGCATATATTATGTCAATTCCTATTCTTTGTCTATAGGGGAAGATGAGGATTTTATGCCATTGATGCAGGCTGCGTATGATAAGTTGCCGGATTGCAAAGTGATGTTCAGCTCTGTCGATGATTTCCCATACAGTATATTTAATCCGACACCGATTCCGGCAGATGAAACATTCAGCTATGATATCAGGCAGAAGATGAAGGAGGTGTACCGACAGGTGCAGGACTTGCGTCTTGGCGGAGTAAGCGATTGGGTGCTGAAGCAGTATCTCTTTCCACCCAAGAATCTGAGTAGAATGGTCATCACGGAGAATTACGATATCATACTGCCCGACTATCATGATATGACTATCAAGATGGAGCCATTGGTAAAGGCGGTGTATATTCTCTTTTTGCGTCATGAGGAGGGAATCCTTTTCAAATGTTTGTCGGATTATAGGGAAGAGCTATATGATATCTATGTGGATATTCGCAAGAAATCGAACAACAACGGGGCACATCTTTCAGAAGAGAAGATTCGCCAGAGCATCGAAGCCCTGACGAATCCATTGTCTAATTCTATCAATGAGAAATGTGCCCGTATCCGCCAAGCCTTCACTCTCCAGTTTGATGAAAGTCTAGCCGGGAATTATTTCATTGATGGCAATCGGGGCGAACCCAAGAAGATACCATTGGATAGAAAGCTTGTGGAGTGGAAGTAAATTTTCTTAGGTATTCTTCCTGTATAACAAATAAACTCCTATGGCAACCCAAACGCTCGGTCCGAGGTTTGGGTTGCCACGCATAATGATACTGATAAAGCCAATTACTCCAATCAGAATACATACCCATCCCCAAATCTTCAACTTAGTTTTTCTTTTCAAGCTCATTTGGCGTTTTCTTCTTGGAGCATAATACGACAATGAGACCAATCACCACATTGATGAGTGAGATACCAAAAGCCCATCCGAAACCAATCTTTCTGTTTCTTCCCAGGCAACCAACGCCGAATGCTAATGCAACGGCAATCACGAAAAAAAAGAGTCTTTCCATATTCCTATTATTTTTATTGTTATTTTTTGCTGCAAAAATAATAAAGAGTGGTGGATGCTGCAAATGTTTAGGCTCCACAAGGCTTGTGGAGGTAAGTTTTTCCCGAGTTTGTACATCTGTTTGCAAAAAAAGAACTAACTTTGCCATCTCATAAAGTATTAATTTAAAAAGTTACAACTATGATATTATCATTTTTATCAAAATCTCATCATGCAAGAATTGCAGTGTCAAGTCCGTTGCTTCTATTGACAAACGTTGCTTATGCAGGGGTTGACTGGACGAGATATGATGATGCTCCAACTCTTTTCTTGGGTTGGGAAACTTCTTTCTATTTTGCTATAGCAGCGATTGTGTTGCTTGGCTTGTCTTGGATATTGACAGATCGCTTTAAAGGAAAAGATGGAACCCCTGAAGGAGGAATGGGTTGTGTTGTAGGCTTGATAAATTCGGCAATGATTATATGTGCAATATGTTCGTTTTATCTCTTAGTCCCGATAGGAATAGTATTTTTTTTGTTAAAAGGCAACAAGAAAAAGTAACAGAAAAGATATTTTTCGTACCTTTGGAGTAGATTTGGCAATAACTGGGTCTAAAATTGGTAAGAATAGAAAAAGTCGATGTTATGAATAAGAAAGCAATTATAGTTATAGCATTGTTTTTCTTTATCGGAAATGCAATAGCAGTACGCCATGTTGGGTATGGTGCAGAAGTTTGTGGCATCAATATAATGCCATCAGACGAAGATGATTATCAAAAGGAAATCATCGCAAAATTTGGTGACTTGTATTTTGATTCATCAGAAAATCCTGAGGAGACAACTTCTGGGATGGCAATGTGGTGTACCCAACAAGAGAAACGATACAAGAACAATATAGCAGCTTATTCTGCTAAGCTGGGTAGTCTGCCATTGCAGCCAACATTGAAAGACTGCCTTAAGCAGGAGACTGATTGCTGGAACAAGTTGCAGGCTTCGCTTAATAAGTTTGATGCCATGTATCTTAGATTGTATTATTATACTGGTGGTACGATGGGGATTATCTGTCAAGCTGATGCACCAAAGAACATCGCCTATATTCGGATGGCTTGCCTGAAGGATGATTATTATTTGTTCGCCAATAAGCAAAAACCGTCATTTGCAAAGATGAAGGTTATTGATACTTCGGTTTGGAGTAAAGAGCTACAGGAGGCTTTAGCCACTGTGAAATACGAAACTCAAGACAAAGAGTTGATAAAGTCGTATGGCAGTACATCAGAATACAAACAACTGTATTGTCAACTGGAGAAATATGCAGTTGATACCAAGACTTTGCTGGCAAGATGGGTGACTCAACGTAGAAACGCAGAGCAACTTCTTTCTGACTCACAACAAGGCAATTACAGAAATCATACACTAATGGTTGTCAATGCTTTGGCATATCATTTATATAATAATAGAACGTTGTAACAAAAAATATAGTAAATGGTTATGAAGACATATTTGCTTGAGACATTAAATCGCTATAAAAGATTCTCGGAGACCCTTGATGCGAAAGCTGTGCTTTCCAATAAAGCATGGGTAGTTTTTAATGATGAAGGCGAAAAGCAAGTGTATATCTTTCAAGAGGATGGAACTGTATTGATAACAACGAACGGAATTGGTTCTGTAAAGACTTGGAAATATATACCTGCAAACAAATCAATTCTTATCAATGGTGAAGATAATAGCTTTGTGATGCTTCGTACGGCATTTGTTGACGAAAACATCCTAGCCTTCCAGTTGGATGGTACGGATAGATACGCTTTTATGATAGATGAAAACAACAAAGCGTTGTTTGCTCCCAAAACATTGGAAGAATTAAATACGTATTTAGTGGATAAACTAGATGCAGAAAAGCAGAAGCAGATTGAACAACAGAATAAAAACAAAGAGTTTGCTGAAAAAGCTAAACAAGAAGCAAGTCGCGAAAGGGCAGAGAAAATAAAGGCCGAGATACAAATAAAATACCAAGATTCCAAAATGACAAAGGCTATATTCTTTGGTGTTTTAGGCGTTCTTCTTTATGCACTAGCTGTTGCTGCTTATTTTGGATTAAGAGATAAGCTTGGATGCGTACTCTCTTTAATATTTGCTATTGTATCTACTTGTTTTAGCATATATTATTATAAACAAGGTGAACATGTTTTTGAACAAAAGATAAAGGAATATAAGGAAAACAATCCTAATGATCCTTGTATAGTATATTTATGATAGAGTATAAACTTGAGGCGCAAAAGATGCAACTTTGTCATCTCATAAAATATTAATTTAAAAAGGTTATAATTATGGTGTTACCAATTGTTTCAGTATTGATTGGCATAAGTTTGATGTATTACATCCGCCAGAAAAGGGCAGAAAAAGAGATGGATGAGATCGTTAGTTCTATCTCGCCATCTAATGATGGCAATGAGACTATTGGTACTAGAGACTTGTGCCTTGAGTTGCTCCGGCAGCTTAATTGTGAAGTTCGTATAGAGCATGATGACATTTACTTCACGTATCAAAATGAGAAGTTTATGATAGAGGTATCAAACGAATCAGCCTTTATTACAATTTGGGATCTTCATTGGGATATGGTGGATTCGGAGAATATCCAAGATGTAGAGAATATGAAAAAGGCAGTTAATCGTACTAATCAATTAGTGCATAATACGGTCTTGTATATGTTGTATGAGGAAGAAAAGTCTTGTTATATTCTGTCTAAGTTGCAATGTTTGCTAATGCACAACATTCCAAATACAAAAGCCTATCTTGCTGCGATTCTTAATGACTTTTTCAGAACCAAGCAATGTTACTCCCAGGTTCTTGCTGACATCGGCAAAGAGGGGGCGCAGATATAAATGCCGTTGTTGCTGGTGTTATCTTGTAAAATGAAATAAACCAGATCCATTGTTTTAAAGGGTTGTGTTCCCAACAACAAGTCGGTAAAAACGAAATGACAACGACTGGGGCAATTGCTGTCTCTGTTTCAGCATAGCTACAGCGAGTTGCTGCGATTTTAAGCTCAAACATTTTTCAAAAACAGTTTTGATGGCAAAATAGAGTTTTTACGTAGTATTTACGTTATTTTTAAAGAATATCTTTTGTATTTAAAGATTATTTTTGTACATTTGTGTTGAATTTGGAATAACCATTTTCAGACATATAGAAATATAAGGAGCGTTATACTACTCTTACAGGTGCAAAGCCTAAAAAACAGAAATACAAAGCCGACAGAAATTGAAAAAATAGCGATAATTCTTTTCATCGTATGTGGTAAATGAAACGCTATTCTATTAATTAACTATCAAAGGATGTACGATACTCCTTTTTAAAAAAGAATTAAATATGGCAACATGGACTAAACAAAGACTTCCACGAGAGAATGGAGAACTTGTAGATATGCAAGTCCCAATTCTTATATCTGCAAGTCGCAGCACAGATATTCCTGCTTTCTATGCAGACTGGTTCTTTTATCGTCTAGATAAGGCTGGTTATTCGGCATGGACAAATCCATTTAATGGAGTGAAAAGTTATGTGTCTTACAAAGACACACGATTTATTGTGTTTTGGTCTAAGAATCCCAAGCCGTTATTGCAATATCTACCAGTTCTTAAGCAGCGTGGAATCGGATGTTATATTCAATACTCTCTGAATGATTATGAGGAAGAAGGGTTGGAGAAGAATGTTCCTCCTTTAAATCAGCGTATAGAAACATTCAAACTGCTTGTTGATACACTAGGTAAGGGACATGTTGTTTGGCGTTTTGACCCATTGATTCTCAGTGATAGTATTGACATAGATAGATTACTTGATAAAATTGAGAATATTGGCAACCAGCTACTAGGATATACAGAGAAGTTAGTATTTAGTTTTGCTGACATACTCTCTTATCGTAAAGTGCAGGCAAACCTACAAAAAGCTAATGTTAATTATATAGATTGGCAAGATTGGCAAATGCGGGAGTTCTCTCAAAAACTATCAGTTTTAAACAAAAAGTGGAATTATGAACTGGCTACTTGTGGGGAGAAAATTGACTTGACGGAATTTGGAATAAACAAGAACCATTGTGTTGATGATAATCTTATCATAAAACTTGCCTATAATGACAAGAAATTGATGGACTATCTAAAAGTGAAAATGTATTCTATGCCACAAGCAAGCCTTTTTGGCGAAATTGAACCATTACCAGAAGGTGCTATTATACTTCCAAATGGAATGTATGCACTTCATGGTGATAATAAAGATAAAGGTCAAAGAGCCTTTTGTGGTTGCATAAAGAGCAAAGACATAGGTGAATATAACACTTGTGTACATGGCTGTGAATATTGCTATGCTAATGCGAGCAAACAGTCTGCCGTGATGAATTATAAATGTCACAAGGACAATCCTTGGAGTGAAACAATTACAGGAAAATGAGTTACGTAGATGATATACAAAAAGTTGGTCATCTGACCATCAACGAGATTATAAAAATCTCTAATCTTTATGTACCGGACATCTTTAAGCCCTGCCCATGGAAATACATAGATAGCCAGGGGCGTACACTTAATCATGGCACGGCTGTCCTGGAAACAGAAGAGCTGTGCAGTGCATACATGTCCGCATATGGTCCAATGCATCATCATAAACTGATGCGAGCTTTGGATGAAAACGAGTTTCCTTATTCAGATTTAGCTGGCGGTATTGAAATCTATGATTGGGGTTGTGGACAGGCTATAGGAACAATGGCTGTAATCGAGAAGTTCCGTCAGCATGGCATGCTTGGCAAGCTCCGAAAAGTTGTTCTTGAAGAGCCTTCTGATGTTGCAAGAGATAGAGCTGTCATACATGTAAAAAAAGCATTGGAAGATAATAATGCTGATGTTATTGCTGTCTCAAAGTATCTACCATCGGACAATGGAGACAATAGCAATAGTATCACTTCTATAAGTGTAGAACAGCCAATTGCTATCCACATATTTTCTAACATACTTGATATTGAAGCAGTGAGCTTGAAGGGCGTTTCAAAAATGATAACCTCTTCAGGTCAGAATCATATAGTGCTTTGTATTGGGCCAGCCAACCTTAATGAAAGTCGAATTTTATCTTTTCGCAAATATTTCGTAGAAAATCATATTCATATCTTTACTAATTTTAGAGAAACCAATTTCGGCCTCCATCCTACTCGTAAGGCATATGGTTGCTTAATTAATAGTTTTACTTATTGTCTTTCACAGACATCTGAAATACTGCACGAGTATAAATATTTTGCACCTATTCAGTATTTCGCATCCTTTACGGACACGATAGGAAAAGCGTTCCTTGAAGAAAGTGCTTTTGAAATATTAGCTCCTTTTGACATGACTGCTCACAAGAAATTGTGTCCGGTCTATGCTTTAATGAGCAATTTAATTTCAAGAGGTTGTCCAACATTGGCAAGTAAAAAAGTGCTGAATTATGTATCAGACATGCCCGATGCTCAAAAAGCAAAGAGTCTTAACGCTATTGCACGTATTCAGAAGACATTTATTGAAGCAATCATCTCAGAACGACTTGATATAAACAAACAGGAGTGGAAAATTCTCATTATTGAGGATAATACTTCTGTTGCTAAGATTTCTATAGAGGATTTTTCGGAGGCTTATCATAATCTCATTGCCATAACAAAAGATTATGATCATATGGTATTGCCAAAAATATCTGTGAGTGCCCAAGAAGATGCTTCGTTTGAAATAGAATACGATGCTGTTATTGATGTGTCGATTGATCAGATTTGCAATGCAAAAGAGGTTGCTTTCTCTAAATTTAAGGCTTCAAATGATTGCTATTTTATTGTACGCTCTTCAGAAAAAGTGTACGTAGACAGAGTTCTATACACTACAGAACGTATCAATTACAAGCCATTTGTTGAAAAAAATAGTCAAGGAATATATCATAAAATCGAAGCGAATTGCTCTAAACTTAGATATTTTTTAAACCTCATTTTTAGAAAAGAAGATTTCAGACCAGGTCAATTGCCGATACTAAACAGAGCTCTTCAATTAAAAAGTGTAATTGGTTTGCTCCCAACAGGAGGTGGTAAGTCTTTGACTTATCAGCTTGCGGCTATGTTGCAACCATCGGTTACACTTGTTGTGGATCCATTGAAAGGTTTGATGAAAGACCAATATGATGGATTGTTAAATATTGGCATAGACTGTATATCATACATCAATAGTGACATCACTAAGAATTATGAGGAAGGCAGAAAACGTGAACTTGCATTGACGGGTTCGCAAGTTCAAATAATGTTCTTGTCTCCAGAACGTTTGAGTATTTATCGCTTCCGAGAGGTTTTGCGTTCTATGCGAGAATCAGGTGTCTATTTCGCTTATGGTGTAATAGACGAGGTTCATTGTGTATCTGAGTGGGGACATGATTTCCGTCTTGCATATCTTCATCTTGGCAGAAACTTATTCAATTATGTACTTCCAAAAGAAGTGGAAGGAGAAGATAACCATATATCATTGTTTGGCCTTACAGCAACGGCATCATTCGATGTCCTTGCCGATGTAGAACGTGAATTGTCTGGTCCGAATGCATATTCTTTAGAGGATGATGCAACTGTTAGGTATGAAAACACGAATCGTCTAGAGCTTCAATATAATGTTTATGAGGTTGATGCAAAAGACATTCAAAAATCGAAGGAGGTTGATTGTCTTAAGGAAAACACCTTGTTGGAAGTTATTGACGATGCTACTCGAAAGATAGTTGAAATACAAAACGAAGATGCAGTTGAGACTATCAAAAAACGTTTTATAGAGCGAGAGAATTTAATGGACTTCGATAAGGTTAGTTATATATATCATACAGACCTTAGTGTTGGCGTAGAGTCGGATTGGTATAATCGTACCTATACTGATACTGCAGGTATAGTATTCTGCTTGCGGGCTAATAGGGAATATAAAGCAAATGTGTATAACAGCGTTCCAACTGTAGAAACCATTCTTCGTAATCGTGGGTTAAGAAGCATTTCAACATATAAAGGTGGCGATGATACGGCCTGTCAAGATTCTTTTCTCAAAGGTAGAACTAACATAATGGTTGCTACAAAGGCTTTCGGAATGGGTATAGACAAGTCTAACGTACGAATGACATTTCATTTGAATTATCCAAGCTCATTAGAGTCTTTTGTGCAAGAGGCTGGACGTGCTGGGCGTGATAAGAAGATGGCATTAGCTACAATTATGTATTCTCCGAGGAAATTTTGGGTAAAAAATGTAAAGACTGATAAATGGCAAGAATTTTCTGCAGATTACACGAACAATAAATTCTTCTATGATAGCAACTTTCTTGGTGAAGAGTTTGAATTGTTTGTCATGGAACTACTTATGAATAATTTACAAGTAAAGATTAGTAATGAGGAGTTTTATGACATAGACAAGCCGTGTATTGCAAATTCACAAGGCATTGTCAAATTTATAAACCGATATGAAAAGGGACAAATATTAACTTATTATATATCATACGAAGAAGATGAGAAAGTTCTTGATGGATATAATCAGTATCTTTCCGCAAAAAATATGCCTGTATTCAATACATATAATGCCAAAAATTTAAAAAATAGTCGTGGATATAGCTATATCCGTGATTATGGTTCTGCTGTTTATAAGGATGCCATACAGAAGGCTATTTATAGAATGTGCGTTATAGGTCTAATTGATGATTTTACAGAAGACTATTCAAAACGAACTTTCCGTATCACGACAATTTGCCAAGATGAGTCAGAATATTATGAACATCTCAGACTATACTATCGCAAGTATTATTCCGCCGAAAGGGTAGAAAGTATGATGACAGAGGTAAAAGCGCTTGCCAATACCGAAGGAGTAATCATGGCTTGCTTGAAGCATCTTACATCTTTTATTTATAAGAGTATTGCTGATAAGCGAGCAAGAGGAATCCTCGATATGGAACAGTTCTGTAACATGGCTATTAGTTCGAAACAAGATTGGAAGGAAACAAATGAGGAACTAAAAGACTTCATTTATTACTACTTCAATTCTAAATATGCACGTGAAGGATTTGTTACATACGATTCAAAATTACAGCAAGATGTTCCTTTCTCATTGAAGGATGATACTAATCATGATGTCCATTCTGAAGATGAAATTACAAGTTTTGATCTGGTGAGAAAATACATGAGGGTTGTAGATTCTGAGATCGTTAACAACGATTCGCAAATGGACAATATAAAGCATCTGCAGGGTGCTGTTCGTTTGATACGTCGAGCTATAGCAGAAATGAATCCTGTTTTAAACCTTCTCAATGTATTCTGCATTCTATATCTTGGATTAGAGGCAAACGAGATGTTAGAGGAAGAACTTTACAATGATTATAAAGCAGTATATATACAATATTTAAGTGATGGCAACTCCACCTTGATAGATGAGTTTACTCAACTTCTTGTAAAGCATGCTGCTTTGAAAGATAAAGAATACATAGATAAAATCCAGTTGGCTATTCAATTGGAGGAACATGTAAATGAATTGATTAATATTAGTAAAAAATATACAGAATTATGATTGATCAGAGAATTAATGACTCCCTAAAGGAGTTGGAACAAAGTCTAAAAAATTTAGATTCAGCTCGAAAGCAAGTAGAAAAGACAATAGAATCGTATGATGGATTACACGATTCTGCATCAGAATATGTTGCTCAACTTAAAAAGATAACTGCAAAAGTTGAAGAACTTATTGCCGCTGTTGGGACGGATTATAAGCAGAAAGTTGAAGATTTTGATAAAGATTGCAAATCCGTTGTTGAGTCAGCCAATTCTGCTTCGCAAAAACTTTCAGAGGCTACAGACTCTTTCAATAATTCATTGAATAAAATAGAGACCAAACTGAATTATAGCTTGATTATCAATGTTGTCTTGGCAGTTATTTTGGGGAGCATTATCGTATTATTCATGAGATAGCCTAGTGTTAGGAATGGGGTGTTGGTAGAGAATATGCCTGCCGAAAAAGTGATGGAATTATATGATAAGTCTGAAAAAACAGCCGTAGATAAAGAATTAAACAACAGTATACAATATGCAGTATCCATTGATATCAGAATATGTAAAGGCCATTCAAGATGCTGGCGATAATCTTGATAAGTTGGCTTACCTGTCTCCCGTACTAGATGATCACGGAGAGCCATATCGCAGTAGTGGTGCTTTTGCCGTGGTGTTTAAGATGCTGGACAAGAGTACCGGGAAATATTATGCCCTCAAATGTTTTACGGAAGAACAGGAAGGGCGAGCTGATGCCTATCGCCAGATTGCAGATGAATTGGGTATGGTTGATTCTCTATATATTACTTCTGTAAAGTATATGGAGAAGGAACTCTTCGTGGACAGTCAATGCGAGGAGAATGAATTTCCTGTATTGTTGATGGATTGGGTAGATGGTGAAACGATGGAAGTTTACATTGCGGCAAACTATCACAATCAATCAGCCATGTCAATGCTTTGTTATCGCTTTGGCAAAATGGCAGCTTGGCTCCGTACTCAATCTTTTGCTCATGGTGATATCAAGCCAGACAATATCATTATCCGTCCCGATGGTTCTCTTGTATTGGTGGATTATGATGGAATGTTTGTGCCTGCGATGAAAGGCAGTAAATCTCCTACTGTCGGTACCAAGGATTTCTGTCATCCATTGCGTACTGTGGATGATTTCGATGAAACAATAGATGATTTTTCTTTGGCAAGCATCGCCTTGTCATTGAAGGCTATATCTATGAATTCTACTTTGTTAGATATCTATGGTGCATCAGACAGGCTTCTCTTCTCAGAAAATGATTGTCGTAATCCATCAAATAGTAAGGTTATATCTGCCTTGCAGGAATTGATGTGCGATAAAGACTTCTGTACACTTTACTCTCTTTTCATGCTCGCCTTGGCGAGAAAGGAACTTTCATTATGTTCTTTCAAATTGTTTATTAGTGAAAAGCCTCTCCTGCCTCAAACTATTGAAGACTTATCAACCAAAGCTACAGAGGAAGAGTTAAAGGAGGCTTTTATTGATGAATGGGGTGTGAAATATAGCAAAGATGGAAGAAAGTTGTTGAAAGCCCCATCAGATTTAAAAGGAGATTTTTCTTTTAAAGAGGGTACAAAGATAATATGTGATAGTGCTTTTTCAATGTGTAATTTTCTGACTAGCATAATAGTTCCAAATAGTGTCACTAGCATTGGGGAGGGCGCATTTTCAGGTTGTATATTGCTGTTCAAGATAATCATCCCAAATAGTGTGACGAGTATTGGTGATTTGGCATTTATGGATTCTAATGCACTGTCCCATATAGTGATTTCAAATAGTGTGACTAGCATTGGAGATGGTACATTTTATGGTTGTAACTCCTTGACTAACATAGTCATTCCTGATAGTGTGACTAGTATTGGAGATATTGCATTTTCTGGTTGTCGTTCTCTGTCCAATATTGTCATCCCTGATAGTGTGACAAGTATTGGAGACTATGTATTTGAAGGTTGCACTTCATTGTCCAACATCGTCATCCCTAATAATGTGACAAGTATTGGTAGTAATGCATTTAAAAATTGTAGTTCTCTGTCCAACATAGTCATCCCAGATAGTGTAACTAGCATTGGAAATGGTGTTTTTAGTGGTTGTCTCTCATTAAAATATATATCCATTCCTGTAAATGTAATTTGCTTAAACGGAAATCCGTTTTCAGAATGGAATGGTAAGTTAGACTGCTTGTCCCCCAATTTCGTCCATGAGTGTGATATATTGTTCAATAAGGACAAAAGTGAAATTATTTCTTTCAGAAATCAAAAAATAGAATCATATATTATCTTTTCTAATGTGAAGAGAATTGGTGATAGTGCATTTTCTGGTTGTCGTTCTCTGTCCAACATCATCATCCCTGATAGTGTGACTAGCATTGGGGATGGGGCATTTTATGGTTGCTCTTCTTTGACCAATATTGTTCTTCCTGATAGTGTGACAAGTATTGGAGACTATGCATTTGAAGGTTGCGCTTCTTTGAGTGATATTGTTGTCCCTGATAGTGTGACAAGTATTGGTAGTGATTCATTTAGGGGTTGTCGCTCTCTCTCCAACATAGTCATCCCTGATAATGTGACTAGTATTGGTAGTAATGCATTTAGAGATTGTAGTTCTCTGTCCAACATAGTCATCTCAGATAGTGTTACTAACATAGGAGATTGGGCATTTGTTAATTGTAATAAATTACCATACAATCTTAAACAAGAATTAATTTCTCGTTTTGGTGATGAGCTATTTAACGATCCTTTCGCCCTCATATACCTGCAATAGAAAATAAGGAGCTATATACAGTACAGAATAAAGAATCCCAATACGGGGTGTTACGTATAGATGGTTCTGTTGTTGTTCCGTTTGGTAAATACAATTGGATTGATGGATTTGACAATGGACTTGCAAGAGTAAAAATAGGAGGCGTAACAAATGGAATAAACGAAAGCAAATGGGGACTTATTGACGAGGAGGGTGAGGTATCTTGCCTATAGAGTATGATACAATATGGACGTTCTATGGCAAGGAACGCAACTCTACCAATGTCGTAAAAGGAGGCTTTTCGCAAAATATGGATTTCTCGAGAATCTTGGGGCGAGATAAAGCCTATGAAAAGAAAAGTGACTCATACAAAAGCGAATACGAAGGACATGAACAAGATGATTCAATTATATAAGAATGAGTTATGGAAAATATAATAGATAAAATTAAAGGAACAATATATGGGCAAGCCATAGGAGATGCCCTTGGCCTTGGTCTTAGCGTCAATCCATACTATGATGCAGGATATGATCAGGGGCAGGAGGATGGGTATCATGATGGTATTTACCTCTCTACGCTTAAGAAAAAAGGAATCATAAAATTAACTGTTGGAAAGAGGTGGGTTTTAGACGATGTTTAGTCGAACTTAGTCGAAGTTAGTCAAACTTTGCCGAATTTTTAGTCGAAGTTAGTCAATCTTTAGCTTACTTCTTTGTTGTAATATACTGAAAGTCAGTTGCTAATGATGAAATCTAACTTAGTTGAACTTTTAAACGTTTAGTCGAACTCAAAATGGGATATCGCTTTGGAAAATTTTCCCTTCTTGGCTTAGACTAAAAGTATCTGAAGGAGCATAAAAGGGAATATGTGTTGTCGTTAAAAAAGTGGAGCTGTGTAATCGGTACAGCACTATTGCTAGATATGGATGACTTTACGATTTGTTGGTTGTATGAATAGAAAAATATGGAAAATGAAACTATAAAAGAACGATTCCTTGGCACAATCTTCGGGCAAGCTGTAGGAGATGCCTTGGGACTGAGCACGGAGTTTATGTCCAAGCAAGAGGTGAATCAATTTTATCCTAATGGGATAGAGGATTATTCACAAATCGTGCAGGATGATCATCGTCGTCGTTGGCAAAGAGGCGACTGGACAGATGATACCGATATGATGCTGTGCATCTTAGATTCCTTTATGGCTTGTCAAAAGGTAGATATTCTTGATATTGCCAAAAGGTTTAAGGAATGGATGATGAACGGAGGCATGGGAATTGGTCGGCATACCTATAATGTAATGGCTCTTGGCGACTATACTTTGAATCCACAGAAGGCAGCAGAGATTATCTGGAAGATGGGAAAGAAAAAAGCTGCAGCTAATGGAGCCGTCATGAGAACTTCGGTGGTAGGACTTATGAAGGACAATGTGACTAATAATGCAGAGAATATCTGTAAGCTAACTCATTATGATCCTCGCTGTGTGGGCTCTTGCGTTATCGTTTCTTCTATCATACATGCTCTTGTCTTTGAAGACATGATATTGGATTATGAAGAGGTGATTGGCATTGCCAAACAATATGATGAACGAATCGTTCCATTTGTTGACTTGGCATATTATGAAGGTCTGGATTCTTTGTGCCTGGATGATGAAAAGAGTATGGGATATACGCTCAGAACTTTAGGGGCAGCCCTATGGGCTTATTGGCATGCAACCTCGTATAAGGAGGGTATCCTGAAGATTGTTTTATCAGGAGGAGATGCGGATACCAATGCTGCAGTAGCAGGGGCTATCCTGGGTGCTAAATTTGGAATAAATCAAATTCCTGAAGAATGGAAAAGTGGTCTTCTCCATGCTTCTATGCTCCATGACAAGGTGCAGGAATTCTACGCAATGTATCGATAAAAGAAAGGATTCGATGATGAATGTGATGCAATTGAATACTGATATTTATAATAGCTTGGGCGTACTTTCTAATGACGAGAGCTATTTGGAAAAAGCTGCACGTTATCTTAAAAAGTAGGCGCAAGCTAAAAGAGACGTGGAGAATGCAAAGGCTAAGGAAGAAGCCCTTGCCAGTATCGTTTTAGAGCATAATAACGCAGAATCCTGCCGGCTGTAATGCCAGCAGGACTCTGCGTCTGTTTTATTTAAACAAATCCTCCATTTTAACTTCCTTTTGAACTATTCCGCTATGCTTGCCATACGCCACCCCATAGGTTGTAATCATCGTGAGATGAATGGACTGCTTGGGAGAAAGCGTTGCTTTTAGGGATTCTATGCGATGGCGCAAGCGCTGTTCCTCTTCCTTGCTGATGGTATAAGGAGCGCTGGCAAATTTCATCTCGCATAAGTTTACTACATTGTCGTTTCTGATGATCAGCAGGTCAATTTGGGTGCCTTCTTTCTCCTCTGTTCCTTTCACGTTCCATGCTGAGATCGAAGTTTTTACGCCAGCAACTCCAAGAGCCTGCTTGATTTGCTGGAAATGTTGCCAGCAAACTTCTTCGAAGGCCACTCCATGCCATGCTTTTAATACATCAGAAGTCATGTTGTCGCTTACAAAACCGGTTTCCTTTCCATGGGGGTCGACGTATTTCTGCCAAAAGAGACAGAAGTTGTCTATCAGTTTATAGTATGTTGTACTTTTGGGCATCCCGTATGGCGAATAGCTTGTGATGAAATCACTTTCAGCCAAAGCTGCAAGGGTGTTAGACAAACCTCCTCCCAGAGGGAGACCTGTGGCTTGGCTGATTTCTTCACGAGTGAAACCGGAATGGCGGGTTGCCAATAAACGTACTACCTTTTTGCTATCTTCCGGATTGTTGAAGATTGCAGCAAAAAGCCTGTTAAACTCATCTTTCAGTCTAGGTCTATTGCCAAAAAGAATCTTATCTACATTTTGCTCGAAGCTTAACCCTTTTTGAAAGTACCCCATATAATAAGGTATTCCTCCAAAGACCATATAGCTTTGCAGGATGTCGTATTGACTCATTTGGATGTTAGCATGCTCGAAATACTCTTCGCATTCTTTCAGAGTGAAGGGTGAGAGCTTGATTTCTGCAGTCAAGCGTCCGTAGAGTCCTCCTTTGTTTCTTGATAGATTACTGAGAATCCAGGAAGTAGCACTACCGCAAACCACAAGCATGATATTGTCCCTGCCACTACACCAGCCATTCCAGAAGTTCTCGAAGGCAGGAAGAAATCCGGAACGAGGGGTATCCATCCACGGAAGTTCGTCGATAAAGATGACTTGTCGTTCGCCATTGTCTTGGTCTTGTAGCAACTGTTCGAGCAAGAAGAACGCTTCCATCCAGGACTTGGGCATCTTATAACCTTCCAATCCTTGGTTGAGAAGGGCATAATAGAAACTTTCCAGTTGTGTTTTCAGTCTGTTTCTGTCGTTATCTTGGTCAACAGGCGACACGCCTGTATGCTGAAAGGTGATACGATCTTTCAGTGCTTGTTTGATAAGGAATGTCTTTCCTACTCGACGACGTCCATATATTGCTACGAATTCGGGGCGGTCGCTATAGTACAGCTTATCAAGTTCTGCTATTTCTTCTTTTCTTCCTACAATCATATTTTCTTCCTTTCCTATTATTTTCTTGTATTTGATATTTTGTGCAAAAATACAAAAAATAACGATTTCGGCAAAATATAATATATTATATTCTGCCGAAATTACGCTTTTTTATACTTTGTCGGCAAGATATAGGCTGTTATTTATAGCAGCTCTCTTGCTATCCAGGCACAGGCTTCAGCATCTGCCAGGGCATTGTGGTGCTGGGTGAGGTCGTAACCGCAATAGGCGGCTACGGTCTGGAGCTGATGGTTGGGGAGGAGAGTGCCCAGCTTTCTTCGGGAGGCACGGTAGGTGCAATGGAATTCGTAGTCGGGATATTCCATCTGATACATCTGGAATACGGCCTTCAGGCATCCTTCATCGAAGGGGGCATTGTGGGCTACCAGAGGCAGACCTTCTATCTTGGGCGCAATCTCTGCCCAGACTTTCGGGAAGACATCGGCATTCATCGTGTCTTCCAGGGTTAACCCGTGAACCCGGGTGTTCCAATAAGAGTAGTACTCCGGCTCGGGCTTGATGAGGCTGTAGAAGCTGTCTGCAATCTCACCATCCCTCACAATCACAATGCCCACCGAGCAGACGCTTGTACGCTGCTGGTTGGCCGTTTCGAAATCTATCGCTGCAAAATCTTTCATCGAATTAAGTATTAATGTTTTTATTTTAGGTACAAAGATACGATTTTTTAGGCTCAATCATCCTAAAAGTATAAGATTTAAGAAAGTTTTAGGATGAATCGTCCTAAAACTTTTTATCTATCCCCATATTTAGGTATTTCTGCGAAACCATCATTTTTAGGTATTGCAGATTACGGGAAAAGGGCGTATCTTTGCACCCGAAAATATAATGTAACTAAAAGAGATTAAGGACAAATGAAAACAACAATCGTAATTTATGGCTCTTCCACTGGCTCATGCCAGTCGATTGCCGAAACCATCGCCTCTAAGTTGGGCGTGGAAGCTGTAGATGTAGCTAACATCGATGATGCTACTATCACAAGTCATGAGAATCTTCTTCTCGGTACTTCTACCTGGGGTGCCGGTGAGATGCAGGATGACTGGTATGATGGCGTGAAGACATTGAAGAGTGCCGGCTTGGCTGGCAAGACTGTGGCCCTGTTTGGTTGTGGTGACAGCGAGTCTTACCCTGATACATTCTGTGGCGGCATGAAGGAACTCTATGATGCTGCCGTTGAGGCTGGCGCTACCGTATTGCCTGGCGTATCTACTGACGGATACAGCTATGATGACAGTGAGGCAATTGATGGCGACAAGTTCCTGGGACTCGCACTCGACGAGGTGAACGAGGACGACAAGACAGAGGAGCGTATCGATGCCTGGCTCGAGGCCATCAAACCAGCGTTATAATTTAAAATATATTTTTCAAGAATTGGAGAATGATGGAATTCTCTGATTCTTGGTTTAAAAACAGATAAATTCGGATAGTATGCAGCAGGAAATCGCAACACCAGTAGATTTGAAGGTTCTGATGAATCATATATATGAATATAAGAAGGGCGTGCGCCGTCTGGTGCTCTACACCTTCAACAAGAAATATGAGTCTTTTGCCATAACTAGATTAGAGCGTCAGAACATTGATTATATCATCCAGCCGGTTGGCAACGACCGTCTGAATCTCTTCTTTGGTAAGAAGGAATGCCTGGATGCTATCCGCATGATAATCACCAAACCATTATGCCAGCTTACGCCGGAAGAGGATTTTATCTTGGGTGCCATGCTGGGATATGACATCTGCGCCCAATGCGAACGCTATTGTGAGCGGAAGAAGAAGGTTTGCTAAGCTTTTCTTTCATCATCGTAATGTTTTATGTTTATAAGTAGAAAGAGCGTGATTGCCGTGATGGTGATTACGCTCTTTCTGCATATTTCGGAATAATTCCTCTTTTTGATGCCTGTTCTGACGGAATAATTCCTGTTTTTACCCCTTATTTTAACGGAATAATTCCTCTTTTTGAGGGTTGAAATGGAAGAAAAAGTCCTGAATGCACTACTTATTTATTAGTACAGACTATATCAATGTGTTTAACCTGATACCAACTTCTAAGTATAAAAAATGTGAAAATCACAATTTCTTGGTATTGTACAATTTCTAAATAAGCCTTACCTTTGCAGCCCGAAAAAAGGAATAGATATGAAAAAAGGATTAGGAAAAATCAGAAAGATTAAAAAGAAACACATCTTCCTGGCCTTATTGGCCGTGATTGTTCTGGGAGGTTTGGCGAAGGCTTACTCTGCCTGGGTGGGTACTACCCGCATCGCTTTCCTCAACTATCAGGCTATTGCGCTGGGACAGATTTCGCATGCCAACGACAATGCGATGATTAAACTGAGTGAAATCACAACCGATGATTTCGATCATCTGGATGATTACGATATGATTATCGTGAATGGTATGGGTCTCCGAATCGACGAGAACCAGCGCAAGCAGTTGGAAGAGGCTTCCTACAAGGTGCCGACCCTGACTCATGCTGCTACCAACCCAGCCAACAATATCGTATCGGTAGATAACTTCGATGCCGATTATCTGATGCAGTACATCGAGAACGGCAGCAAGAAGAATTATCACAGCATGCTCGCTTACATCCGTAAGTTTATCGACGGAAAGAAGTTCATGGCTCCAGAACCGGAACGTGTGGATGAGCGACCAGACTATCTCCTGACTCATTTCGACCCGAAGGATGAAAAGGGCGATGAGCTGGGTTTCAACAGCATCCGCGAGTACAATGCATTCCTGGCAAAGAACGGTTTATATAAAGAAGGTGCTCCTACCATCTTGCTCACCGGTTTTATGGGTGCGGCTCCTGATATGGAAAAAGCTTTCGAGAAGAAGGGATTCATGGTGTATCGCATCAATAAGCTGCAGAGCTTTATTGCCGGTCATCATGCCGACAGTATTCAGGCGAATGCCGTAGTAAATATGGCGCATGGCAGGTTGGGCGATTACTTCGTAGAGTTTCTGAAGCAGAAGAATATTCCTCTGTTCTCACCTCTTAATATCAACCGTTTGACCACCGATTGGGAGAACGACAAGCAGGGAATGAACGGCGGCTTCATGTCGCAGAGCATCGTGACTCCGGAGATTGATGGTGCCATCCGTCCATACGTGGTTTTCGGACAGCGCATCAACAAGGAGGGCTTGCAGGAGGTTTACGGCATTCCAGACAGAATGGAGAGTTTCGTGGAGAGTGTGCAGGGCTATGTGAATCTGAAGAACAAGAAGAACAGCAGCAAGCGTATCGCCATCTTCTACTTCAAGGGTCCCGGTCAGAATGCACTTACCGCTTCGGGAATGGAAGTGGTTCCATCGCTCTACAATCTCCTGGTTCGCTTGAAGAATGAAGGGTACAATGTAGGCAAGTTGCCAGCCAATCCTCAGGAACTGGCAAAGATGATCCAGGCTCAGGGTGCCGTCTTCGGAACCTATGCCGAGGGTGCCTATACCAAGTTCCTCCAGTCTGGACATCCTGCCCTGGTTACCGCCCAGCAGTTTGCCGGATGGACCCAGAAGGCTTTGTCTAAGAAGATGGTCAAGGAGATGAACCAGCTCTATGGTTCCTTCCCAGGCAAATATATGGCTACCGATGATGGTAAGTTGGCGGTGGCAAGACTGCAGTTTGGTAATGTGGCATTGCTTCCACAGGTGATGGCAGGTGTGGGAGGTGACTCCTTCAAGATTGTGCATGGCACCGACCAGGCACCTCCTTACACTTATGTTGCCTCTTATCTCTGGGCACGTTATGGTTTCAGTGCCGATGCGCTTATCCATTTCGGAACCCACGGCTCGCTGGAATATACCCCGAGAAAGCAGGTGGCACTCGGCAGCGACGACTGGAGTGACCGATTGATTGGTGTGGTTCCACATTTTTATATATATACCATCGGCAATGTGGGCGAGGCGATGATTGCCAAGCGCCGCACCTATGCCCAGACCCAGAGTTATCTCACTCCTCCTTTCAAGGAGAGCGAGTTGCGACAGACCTATAAGCAGTTGAGTGATGCCATCCAGTCATACGAGAAGAAGGCATCTGCCGAGCAGTCGCTCAAGGTGAAGGCGCTGACCGTGAAGATGGGAATCGCCCGTGAACTGGGGCTCGATGCCAAGCAGATGAACAAGCCTTATTCTGCAGATGAAATCGCGAGAGTAGAGAATTATGCAGAAGAGTTGGCAAACGAGAAGATTACCGGCAAGCTCTATACTTTGGGTGTGCCATACGATAATGATGATGTCCGCACCAGTGTCTATGCGATGGCTACAGATCCTATTGCCTACGGAATGCTGGCAGTAGATAAACTGAAAGGTCGTGCCCAGGAGGGTGTGGAGAAGCACAAGCAGCTTTTCGACCGTCTCTATCTGAGCAAGGCACGCAATACCGTGACCCAGCTTCTGGGTTCAGCCTCGGTTTCTGATGAATACATCTGCCGTTATGTAGGAATCACTCCTGCCGAACTCCAGATGGCCCGTAAGGTAGAGGCGATGCAGGCTGCTCCAGATCCTATCCAGATGATGATGCAGATGGCAGACCAGATGGGTGGAGCGAAGGAGGTGAAGCCAAAGAAGGTGGATCATCGTACGGTAAGCGAACTCCGTGCTGCCAAGGTTTCTCATAAGAAGAAGATTCCGCAGATGAGTCGTGAGGCTTTTGAGAAGATGGAGCAGACCGGTCACTTCCCTGACAAGATGATGGAAGCCATCAAGAAGGGACAGAAATGGTATCAGGAGGATTTGAAGAAGGCGAAGATGGCGAAAGCCGGCAAGGGCAAAGCATCTCAGAAATCTTCTAAAAATAAGGGTATGATGATGTCGAAAGCACCTAAATATACCCGTCAGCAGATTCATCTGGCTCAGGCGATTACTACCGTAGAGCATGCCTTGCAGAATGTGGGCAAGTATTCGGAGGCGCTCCGTCAGAGTCCGCTCAACGAGATGTCTTCTCTGATGAATGCCCTGAATGGCGGCTTTACCGCTCCATCTCCTGGTGGTGATCTGATTGTGAATCCGAACACCCTGCCTACCGGTAGAAACCTCTTCTCCATCAATGTGGAGAATACGCCATCGGAGGATGCCTGGGAGAAGGCAAAGGAACTTTGCGACAATACCATCAAGATGTATTGCGAGCGACATAAGGGTGAATATCCTCGTAAGGTAAGCTACACACTCTGGAGCAGCGAGTTTATCGAAACAGAGGGTGCTACCATCGCTCAGATTCTCTATATGCTCGGTGTAGAACCGGTAAGAGATGCTTTCGGTCGTGTTACCGATCTGCGTCTTATCCCATCCAAGCAGTTGGGTCGTCCTCGCATCGATGTCGTGGTTCAGACTTCCGGTCAGCTCCGCGACCTGGCTGCATCCCGTCTCTTCCTCATCAACAAGGCGATAGAGATGGCGGCAAATGCCAAGGGCGATAAGTATGACAACCTGGTGAAAGCCGGTGTTACCGAATCCGAAAGAGTGCTCGTAGAGAAGGGGATGTCGCCAAAGGAGGCCCGCGAGGTGAGTATGTATCGAGTGTTTGGTGGCGTAAACGGCAACTATGGCACCGGTATCCAGGAGATGGTAACCGCAGGCGACCGCTGGGATAAGGAGAGTCAGATTGCCGAGGTCTATATGAACAATATGGGTGCCTACTACGGTGATGAGAAGAACTGGGAAACCGTTCGCAAGGCTGCTTTCGAGGCAGCGCTGACCCGTACTGATGTGGTAGTTCAGCCACGACAGAGCAACACTTGGGGTGCCTTGAGTCTCGACCATGTATATGAATTTATGGGAGGTATGAACCTCGCAGTCCGCAACGTAACCGGAAAGGATCCGGATGCTTATCTCGCCGACTATCGCAACCATAGCAATATGAGAATGCAGGAGGTGAAGGAGGCTATCGGTATCGAGGGCAGAACCACCATCTTCAATCCAGCCTATATCAAGGAGAAGATGAAGGGTGGAGCCAGCAGTGCCAGCACATTCGCCGAAATCGTAACCAATACCTACGGCTGGAATGTGATGAAGCCAAAGGCAATTGACAAGGAGATGTGGGACGAGATCTATAATGTATATGTCAAGGACAAGTACAATCTCGGAACCAAGGAGTTCTTCGACAAGCAGAATCCGGCTGCGCTGATGGAGATGACCGCCGTGATGATGGAGAGTGCCCGCAAGGGTATGTGGAAGGCTACTCCTCAGCAGCTCAAGGACATTGCCAAGCTTCATACCGAGACCGTGAACAAGTATAAGCCTTCATGCTCCGGTTTCGTCTGCGACAATGCCAAGCTCCGCAACTATATCGCCAGCAAGACCGATGCTGCTTCTGCCAAGGAATATCAGCAGAATGTAGAGCAGATCCGTGATGCTGAGGCTACGAAGAACAGCAGCGACAAGGGTATGGTGATGAAGAAGGAGACGCTGAATGAGGATGCTCAGAAGACCACCACTGTGGTGAGCGGCATCGTTGTAGGTGTCATCGTCATCGTAGCTTTCGTGATGTTGGCTATCCTGATTCGACGGAGAAGAAAGAATATGGTAGAATAGTAAAGGGGGGATAACATATCCCCCTCAAACTAAACATTTATAAATAGTGGAGACATTAGTTTTAGTAATGATGATATTGGTTTGCTTCAGTTTTGTGCTGAAGCAGACTTTCCACGGAGTGAAGGAGATTATGATCATCTCGGTGCTCGTAGCCTTCTTCGTGGGAATGACCTGGCCATTCGCCATTGAGCAGTCGAAGACGCAGATTGCGGCCTGGATAGCCGATCAGAAGCTGATGCTCGATATGGCGGTGCTGCTGAGTATCGACGTGGCACTCACGATGCTTTTCTGTGTGCACCACGTAGATCTGAAGACTTCAGAACATGTGAGCCGCCGCAAATGGGTGTTCTTCATCTTCCTGAAGTTCTTCCCGGGTTTGCTGGTTTTCCCAGTGCTTTTCAGCGTTCTGGTGATGACCATCTTCCTGCTTCCCGGCGTATCGTTCCAGGTTGTGGCATGGGTGCTTGCCGTAGTGCTGCTGGTCTTGATACCGGTATTCACCTACGGTTTGAGATGGCTCTTGCCGGAGCGACCAATCCGCTTGGAACTGCTTTTTCTGGTAGAGGTGCTGCTCGGATTGATGGGCATCATCGGTACGGTGAATGGCAGGACAGCCGTGGCAGGCTTCAACAGTTTCGATGCCCTCTCGCTTCTGGGTGTCATCGCCATCGTCATCGTAGGAATGGCAATCGGATGGGCAGTTTACAATTATCAAATTAAAAAATATAGAGTATAATGAATTACATATCAGACGTATTGTTTTGGATTTCCACAGGCATGCTGGTTCCTGTGATTATTTTGTTGATTTTCTTCTTCCTCAGAGCCTTGCTGCTCCTCGGAGGTTTCTTCGGACAGTATCTTGTAAAGCGCAAGTCGGGTGCGGAGATTCGTGAACAGATGAACACTCTGACGCTCGATAACATCGATACCTTGGGCGATCGCTTGCCGAAGAACAAGCAGGCTGTCATCGTTTCCTATATGAAGAAACTCGTGGACAATCGCCAGAGCAAGGCGCAGGTGAACCGCATCCTCGACCAGTATGCCCAGTTTGTTGAGAAGGATCTTTCTCTCCCTTCTACACTTCTGAAGATGGGTCCGATGCTCGGACTGATGGGTACCTTGATTCCGATGGGTCCAGCTCTGGTTGGTCTTTCTACCGGTGATATTGCTTCGATGGCTTACAATATGCAGGTGGCTTTCGCTACCACCGTAGTAGGATTGTTTTCTGCAGCCATCGGTTTTGTAACCAAGCAGACCAAGAACCGCTGGTACACTGAGGATATGAGCAACCTCGAGTTTATAGCAGACCTTTTGGAGGAAAAGTAAAAAGGCTTTTAAAGGTAAAAAAGTAAAAAGGTAAAAAAGTTAAGATATATAATTTATGAGACAGAGACGCAGAAATAGGCTTGCGCATGATGGCGAGGATGATGATCCGATGAGCGTAGTGAGCAACCTCTTCGATGTGGCGATGGTGTTTGCCCTTGCCCTGATGGTGGCACTCGTTTCGCGCTATAATATGACGGAAATGTTCAGCAAGGATAACTTCACGATGGTGAAGAACCCTGGCAAGGAGAATATGGAAATCATTACCAAGGATGGACAGAAGATCAATCGCTATACTCCTTCTGAAGACCAGAGCCAGAAATCTGGCAACAAGGGAAAGAAGGTAGGCATTGCTTACCAGCTGGAGAATGGCGAAATCATCTATGTTCCGGAAGATAAATAAATGGGGATTTGTAATCCCCTTGAACTAACGGGGATTACAAATCCCCTTGAACAGATTATTGTAACTAAAAGAAAAATAAAGAAAAATGAAAAAGTTTAAGACAATGATGGCCATGATGTTGGCTTTGGTTTCTATGTGTGTAGCATTCAGCTCTTGCAGCAGCGATGATGATGATAATGTAGCAGTAGCTGCAGCCAAGGAGATTGCTGGTTCATACACCAGCACCCTGGATATGACCGTAATGGGCGAGGCTTCTACATACGATAACCTTACCATGAAGATTGAGGCTGTTGATGATGCTACAGTCAAGGTTACCTTACCTGCTTGTGGCGAGGGCATGATGGCTCTTCCTGCTCTGGAGGTTCCTGCTGTGAAGGTTTCCGGTTCTAATGGTGCTTATGCTTTCTCTCAGGAAAGCTATGCCGGTACTATTACCGTAAATGGTGCTGAGAAGAACTATACCGTTACTTTGCAGGGTACATTAAAGGACAACACCCTGACCGTCAACTATTCTGTGCAGTATGGCAAGATGCCTATGCCAATGATTGGTAAGTTTGTTTGTACAAAATAAGAAGATTGTTTCAGGATAAGCTTTGATATAACTAGATGAAACAAAAGATATTCGCACTATTCCTGATCCTTTGCGGATTGTGCCTGAATCTGAAAGCCGAAACCCAGGGCGATGTCGTGGGTAGAGTACTCGATGATTCGGGCGCACCTCTGGCGGGTGCTACCGTTCAGATTTTGCATGCAAAGGGTGGGGTAACAACTGATGAAGACGGATATTTCCGCATTCCTTACAGCAAGGATGGAGCGGTGAGAGTGAAGGTGAGCTTTGTGGGCTATCAGACTCAGACTTTCGTACTGAAAGCAGATGAGAGAAAAGGTGAGCAGCATGTGCTTCGCCTTCAACCGGATGCTACAGCCCTCGATCAGGTGGTAGTTACCGCAACCCGAACTCCGAAGGCTTTGAAGGATGCTCCTGTGGTAACCCGTCTGATTACCGCCAATGATATCAAGATAGCTGATGCTACCAATATCCAGGACCTCCTCACCGAGCAGATGCCGGGTCTGGAATTCGGCTATGCCATGAATCAGGAGACTTCTCTTAACATGAATGGTTTCGGTGGAAATGCCGTGCTCTTCCTCGTAGATGGCGAGCGATTGGCTGGTGAAACCATGGATAATGTAGATTATAGTCGTCTGAACTTGGATAATGTAGGACGTATCGAGATAGTAAAGGGTGCTGCTTCGGCGCTCTATGGCGCCAATGCCGTAGCCGGAGTCATCAACATCATCTCCCGTGAAAACAGCGAACCTTGGACTGCCAATGTCAATACCCGCTACAACGACTTCAACAAGGAATGGCGCCACGGTGAAAGCTTCAGCTTCAATGCCGGAAAGTGGAATTCGCAGACCAGCATCCAGCGCACCACATCGGATGAGGTTCAGCTCACCAGTCCTTTCGATACAGAATCCAACATCCTTCATATCTATGGTGGAGAGACCTTCAATGTGAAGGAGCGTCTTACCTACAAGCTCTCTGATAAGGTAAAACTGATAGGTCGTGGCGGTTATTTCAATCGTATCAGCAAGCGCAGCAACTATGATGATCATTATATGGATTATTCTGCCGGACTGAAGACCGTGATGAATCTTTCGGAGAATGATAATCTGGAGATTTCTTACGGCTTCGACCAGTATGACAAGGCTCGATATGTGAATGATGAGCGTACTCACGACCACGATTATACCAACCGTCAGAACACCATCCGTGCCCTCTATTCCCATATCTTCGGCAAGAATACATTGACGGCAGGTGCAGATTTCCTGAACGATTATCTTACCACCTATCAGTTTGAGGATAATGAATCAAAGAATCAGAATTCATGTGATGCTTTCGCCCAGTTCGATTACAATCCTTTGCAGTGGTTGAACATCGTGGCAAGTCTTCGTCATGATTACTTCTCTGCATCCAGCCAGCATGCCACTACTGGTCGTCTGGCTCTGATGACCAAGTGGAAGGGTTTCTCCATCCGTGCCAACTATGCCGGTGGATTCCGTGCCCCAACGCTCAAGGAGATGTATATGAACTTTGATATGGCAGGTATGCAGATGATTTACGGTAATCCGGATCTGAAGCCGGAGAAGAGCAACAACTACAACCTGGCGCTGGAGCATACCGGAAGGGTGAAGAATGCTGGCTTCTTTACCGGTCAGTATAGCCTTACCCTCATGGGCTATTATAATAAGTATGATAAGCGCATCACTACCGAGGATTATGCCGATTATATCCCGGGAACCGGTCAGCCGGATGTGGCTTCGCGTTATTGCAACGAGGATGGAGTAGAGGTGAGCGGCATCGACTTCAGTGCCCAGTACCGTTCGGATATGGGACTCGGTGTGAAACTCGACTACAGTTATCTCCATGTGGGTGGCAGAAGTGTAGATTCCCAGTTCTCCCAGCCTCGTCCGCATTCAGCTACCTGGCGTCTCGACTACGATCGCCAGCTCTGTTCGTTCTATCGCATCAATGCCGCTCTGTCAGGCAGATACCTGTCTTCTCCTGATACGAACATCGAGAAGCATGACAGCAGTTATCAGTTGTGGAAGTTCACTCTTCAGCAGCGATTCCTGGATGCCGTCAATCTGAACTTTACGGTAGATAATCTTTTCGGTTATACGCCAAAGAACTATTATTGGAGTTCTGCGATGACCACCGGCCGCACCTTCTCAGTGGGACTTTCGGTTGACATCGACCGTTTCGTAAAGGTATTCTAATAAAAATAGCAGGGTGGACCAGTCTTCCATCCTGCTTCTTTTTTATTAATAGCACCCCATCTAACTGTATAAAAAACAGGTAGTTATGGCGGTGCTATCGCATTTTTTTATGCCCGTTTTCAAAAGTGAAACTGCCCCCATGAGATAGGGGAGAATGTAGATGAAAACGTTGAAAAATCGCCTAGAAATATCTCTTCCTCATTTTCTTCAAGAAATCCTTGGTGATAGGGAAGCCGGAGGCATCACCTATTACGGAGTCGGTATAACAGAAGGGACATTCAGCTGTAGGCGGCTCATCAGGGAGGTAATCCGTGATTTCGGATGGCGAGAAGATTTCGCCGCAGAAGAAACAGCCGCACTTTTCAGACTTCTCTATTTGTTCCTTGTTGCTGAAGCAGCAATCGTGAGCCTGGCGGAAGATCCTGTCTTTCTCCTCCTCTTCTTTCTGTTTTTTCTCAGCCTTCTCCAGATACCCCTTGAATCGTCTCTGAAGATAGAGCGGCACATGATAGTGAGGGGCGAAGACATACAGCGACGGAACGTGGTCGTGGTATTCGTAGCCGGGACCATCTATCACGGTATAGCTGTCATCCGTCTCATCGTATGGCAGTTCATCCAATCCCCTTTTATCCTTGGCAGCCTGGTTTCTCTCCCAGATCCATTCGGTGGTAAGCGGAGTACCGACAACGATGGCAAGTTTCACCTCATTGCCACGATATACTTCCACGATGTCACCTTTCTGGAATCTAATCTGTTCTGCGTTTCTGCCTCGGAAGGTCTCGTCAGGATGACGGTCGTATGCAGGCAAATCGCAGACTCCGGGATAGTAAATGCTGAAACGCGAACAGCAGTAAGACCGGTCGATCAGTTTTCCTTCCCCATCATACATCCTTTCAGAAAGACATTCGCGGTCGTAATGCAACAGTCCCAGCGGAATCTCCGAGATATAATAGCAGAAGGTATCCAGCGGATAGTCGTCTTCCTCCTTCATCTTTTTGCGGTACTGGACATCCTGGTGCATCAGTCTCTCTGCCTCCTCCAGAGTTGTGGTGAAGGCTTGCGGACAATAGGTGTTCACCTTGTATTTCGGATAGTGTGAACGCTTTTTCTCCTCCAGCTCTTCTGTTTCTAAAACTTCGAGCTTGAAGATGGCAGGAACATCCCGATGCTGTGGATGCTCAGCCAATTGCTTGAAATCTTCGTATGTCATAGGATGTTTATTTTAAGAATTTGTGAAAGTCAATCGTAATCCATCGGCTACCCCCCCTCAGTGTCAGGAAATCAGCCATTCCAGAGTATTCACCTCGTCTTTGACAGAGAAGTTCAAGCCCACCTTTACAATTTCCTTATTCTTCAAGGCAAAGGCTTGGGCATAATGCTTGTCATTGATTTGGTCTAATGCCCCTTGCGCACTCTTATTGAATTTCAGTTCCATCACATAGATGGTGTCGGCAGTCTCCATCGTGATGTCGATTCTCCCTTTAGCCGTGTGCTGCTCCACAATAATATTGTAGTCAGTAAGCAAGGCAAAGATGATATAAAACATCTGCTGGTAATGCCCCTCGTAATTGGTGTTGTCGCAATATGGAATGGTTTCCAGAAAATCAGCCAGCATTTGCAGGGCTTCATCCATTTTACCACTATTAATATAGGAAGAAATGTCAGCAATCACAACCCTACCCGTATCTATTCCCGATCCAAGGTAGCCCGGCAACAAACTGTCGAACAGTCCCACCTCAATCTCCTTGTTAGGAAAGTCGAGCGTATAAACATCTATCTTCTTTTCGTAGTCCTTGATGGTGAGATAGCCACTCTGATACAGCAGAGGAGTGAGCGAAGTCATTCTTTCCGTTGCAGCGTCAAAGGAGGAAGCCTTAGCCCTCACTCGCCCCAACTGCGATGGCAACACATGAAACTCCCTCATTTTTTCAATCAGATAAGTAGGTGTACCGGATCCAAACCAATAAGCCTTCAGCTTGCCATCAGCAAAGCAATTGAGCAAGCTGTAAGGATTGAAGACATCAGGCGATGGCCAAGTGAAGTGATAACCATCATAATGGTCTTTGAGTTCCTGGATAGTCTCCTCCCTGCTCAGTTCCAGATGCTCGGCAAGAGCATCGATGTCATCACTCATCTGGGTCAACAGTTCCTCCTTGGTGATGCCACAGATGCCGGCATAAGGCTCGTCCATGCTCACATTCTTGATGTTGTTCAGCTCGCTGAAGATGCTGAGCTGCGAGAACTTCGTGATACCCGTCATGAATACGAAGCGAAGCATTGATTCATTTCCCTTCAGAGGACTATAGAAGTTGCGCATCGTGTTACGGAGCTCATCTAGTTTTTCCTTTTCATGCGCCACATCCAGCAGCGGAGCATCATATTCATCAATGAGCACCACCACCTGCTTGCCAGTCTTCTGATAAACGGCATTTATCAAATCGTCAAGTCGAATATTAACATCTATTTTATTGCTCATGCAATCGAACCTTGCCTCTTGCTTTTCAATAATATCCAACAAATAACGATTCAGCTGTTCCTTCTCCATATGCTTACCCTTGCTCAGGTCGAAGTGCAGCACGGGATACTCGTTCCACTCCTTCTCTAGCTTCTCGATGGCAAGCCCCTCAAAGAGTTCCTTCTTTCCCTCGAAATAACTTTGGAAGGTTGAAACCAGCAGCGATTTGCCGAAACGGCGTGGGCGACTCAAGAAGAAATACGTTCCATCCGTATGAGTCATACGATAGACATATTCCGTCTTATCTATATAGAACTTATCCTCCTTGCGGATCCGTTCAAATGTCTGAATTCCTATAGGATATAATTTTCTTGCCATTGCGTCATCGAATTAATTCATTTGCAAAGCTACAACAAAAAAATGATACCACCAAACTTTTATGAGGGAAAAGTTCTATTCTTTTCGTGGTGAAGGCTTGCGGACAATAGGTGTTCACCTTATATTTCGGATAATGTGAACGCTTCTTTTCCTCCAGCTCTTCCGTTTCTAACACTTCGAGTTTGAAGATGATAGGAACATCCTGATGCTGTGGATGCTCAGCCAAATGCTTAAATTTTTCGTATGTCATGGGATAATTGTCTTAAAAAATCGTGAAAGTCAATCTGTGGTCTAAGTTCAGGTATTCTGATGCCTTCAGAGTCTTTGCCTTCTTGATTGTTAAGATTCCTTTTGCTGATAGTTTTATGAATTTTCAGTTTTCTCATGTCCGACTTGGTATCCTCTTTTCCGTTACAATTCCCGAAACGATGATATAGGTGTCTCTTCTTGTAATTTGTACCATCACAGTTGGTGATAGAGATTTCCAGGACCAATCCTTCCAGCTGAAAGTCGCGCGGGATGTTGATGGCACGTCTTGCGATATCCATTTTGTAGAAGATGCTTCCATCCTTTTTGCAGAGCACGATATCCAGATAGTCTGGCATATCAGGTATAGTTCCAGGCTCTGACATTTGTGGTCGAAACTCCCCAAACGCTTCCTTCACATACTCGAATAGTCCTCGAGTATATTTTTCGATATCCACCCCTGCGTATTGAGTATAGGTGTATTTGATAATACATAAAGACATTTTTGCTGCCATATTCTTCCCTTTCTTTTGTTTGTTAAAGTGATATTTCAATACTCATCTCGAAGTTTCCGGGCTTGATTTTCATGATGTCTTCCACCGTGAAGATGGAGAGATAGTTGAAATAATGGCTGAAAGCCCAGTTGAGCGAAACATGATATTTCTCCCAAATTTCATTCCAGAGTTGTCCGATGCTATTTTCTTCATTATTGAATATCATCTCCTTGTCGAAGGCATCGTCCTCTTGCACTCCAGGTTCCAAATCAGCGCCCCATCCGATGATGTCGCACTTTGCCATTTCGAATGTAAGTCTGATTTGTTCTTCCAAGGTCTCGTCGCCATCATCAAGGTAAGTCATTCCGATGTAGCTCTCTATTTGATAGTCCTCGAAGTCCTTGTAGCCTTTTTCTATTTCGTCGAGGAGATGTATCGATACCCGAAGCGTTTTGTCGATAGTGGAAGAAGTGAGCTCTTTCAGGTGGTCGTTGAGCATGAAGATATGCTCAAGTTCTTCCTTGGAGAAAGGTTTGAGCGTACCTTCCTCGTTAATCTCTCGCTTCTTCCAACTCTCAGCATATCGCTGTTCGTACATTTCCAGTCTCTTCTTTTCTTTCTCTGTCATAATTACTCTGTTTTGGTGATACCTTATATAATATAGTAATCTTGGGAGAAAATTTCAAAAAAATGCTGAATTTTTTTGAAATACCAGCATTCTTTTTATAGTTACACTTTCTTATGTTATACCTTCTTGATGTCCCAGTAACTTGGATGGGAAGCATCACGAGATTTCTTACCAAACTTTGCCTCACATGCATCAGCGATGTTGTGAGCGTCACAACTTGCGAGAGATGTTGTTACCTCAATGACTGTACCTTTCTTCATTCCGGCACGGTCAGCTTTTAATGTACATTTAAATTTGTTCATAATATATATTTCTTTTAAAAATTATACTCTAGATCCACATTCTGGGCAGAATGTCTCGTCTGCATCAAATTCCGCTCCGCAACTTGGGCAGGTCTTGGTGCGAGCAGCAGGCTGTTGAGGTTGGGAAGGTTGCTGATATTGCTGGTTTCTTCCTCCGTAAGCATTCATGTTGCTTGCAGCAGCTGTGCTGACTCTACCGATGTTGTCTAAAGCACTATCTTGAGTATGATCTGTACGCTGTTGCTGGCGCATCGCATTCTCACGATACTCTTGCTTCATAGCAACCTGGTCGTCATAGCGCTGTTGCTGAGCAGCCATTTGCTGTTGGCCCATTCCCATCATGCCTTGTTGCATCATTTGCGCCATTTTCATCATCATCTCTTGATTCTGACTGTTTTGCGCCATTTGATTTTGCATCATTTGCTCATAAAGGGCTTTCTGTTCAGCTTGTTGTTGTGCACGAAGTTCATTCTCCTTTTCAGAACTATAAGACTTTGCCATTTCTGCCTGAGCATCACTTGAAAGGTGAGAAAGCTGCGCTGCACGTATTTGCTCTGCAGTCATATTGGCAAAGAGATTGTCACGGTTCATCTCTACATTGAGATTCATCGACTGCATTGTTTCTGCTGAGCGGTTCTTCTCTTGAAGTTCTGCAAGTTCTGCTTCTTTCATTGCCTTCATGTTACGTTGAGCAATCGCAGCTTTTCTCTCCAATACATCCAAGTCATCAAACTTGTTTTGACGTTGGCGCATAAAATCTGCTTGATTCTGCTCTTCCTTTAAGGCCTGCTCTCGTTGCATCTTCTGGAAGTCATAGTCTTCGTTCTGCACACGACTTTGGAACTTGCGCTTGTCTTGTTCAAACTGGTGTTCATCGAGACGTTGCTTCTTCAAAAATTCGTAGTCGTCGTTCTGTACTTTTCCTTGGAAGTCACGCTGTTGCTTCAAGAAGTCTCTGTTGTCCTGTCGCTGCTGCTTCTGGAAATCATAGTCTTCATTCTGTACACGGGACTTGAAATCAGCGTCTTGCTGTCGTTGCTGCTTTTGAAAGTCATAATCTTCATTCTGTACACGGGACTTGAAATCAGCGTCTTGCTGTCGCTGCTGATTATTGAATTCCCAATCGCTTTGTCTTTGCTGGTTGCTAAACTCCCAGTCGTTTTGTCGTTTTTGACGATTGAAAGAACTATCTTCTAGTTTCTGTTCCTGCTGGAATTGATAATCATCCTTACGCTGCTGCTGGGCAAAAGTGTAGTCATCTTCCTTCTTGCGGCGTTCATCCTGATAAGCGTCAATAATGCGTTTCGTATCAAGTTGGGTGCTGGCAAGTTTACCTTTGTGTAGAGCATCTTTGAGCTCATTTGCTATATCATGGTCTTTCTTGTTGTCTGAAAGCTTGAACTCGGCTATTTGTTTATTCAAGGCAAGGTCTTGCTCAGCTTGGGCACGCATTAAGTCAACGATGCTGTCTCTGCTTACTTTGTTTTGAGCAAGAACATTTTCCAGAGCAGCAATGTCCTCTTCCTTTACAAGACGACTCTTCTTCATGTCGCTAAGTGCCTCATATTCTTCTTGTTTTGTCTTAGCTTCACGAAGACGTTTTTGGCTATCCATCATCATGACGAACTGCTCCATTTCATCCTCACTCAGCAATTTGTCCTTATTGATGCTTTGTAAGGTTTGTCGCAAAGATTCAGCATTGGCTGCCTGATTAGCTTCTTGCTTATTCTTCTCTTGTTCGAGACGATTGCGGAATTCGTTGGATCTAGTGAGATAGTCCAATTCTTTCTCGTTGACAAACAAATCGTGCTCGGCAGAACGGAAACGATTGAAATCTTCACTTTCGTCAGTTATGTCAAGTACCTTGGTAACTTCAATGCCATATAGCTGTTCGTTACAAGCTGATTTGATGCGATTCTTCAGATTGATGATAATAGGCTCCGGTAAGCCATCTTGTTGATAATCAAGATTGCGCAATAGTTGCGTCAATGTACTCTTAACGCATGTTCTCAATTGTTGCTGGAACAATACAGTACTGACTGATTGTTGGTCTGTCAGATAGTTGCCAACAAATTCATTCATGTTGGTAACTTGCATTTGCAGTGATAGTGCAATCTTGGCATCTACCGTTTTTGTGGCGATGACAAAAGGAGCGAAGTCGTAATTACCTTCTTCATCAACTTGTAGGTCGAAGAACAGATTAAACAGTCTGTTGCTTACGATATAGATACGGCAAGTCTTAAGATCAGGCAACTTGTTGATTTTTTCTTTAGTGCGATCCACTCTCTTTTCATGTTGCTCTGGCTTTTCATCTTTTTTCTTGCCAAAAAGGAAATTTCTGATTCCTCGTCCTATGGCTGATTCGCCATTTGCAAATCCTGTGAAGTCGTTTGTCTTGTCTCCCGCTTTAGGCTCGCTTGGCACGACAGGTCTTATAGCAGGGGTTGGCTCTTTTGTTGGAAAAGAGTAAATGCCAGCTTGCATAATGGAAGTGATGATTCCATTCATAAAAACAATGGCACTACATCCTTCTTGTACAATTACACCTTTTAGACCATCGGTATTAATCAGCTCAGTCTCTTTGATGAGATGAGCGATTTCTCCCTTTTGTACATTCCAAATGGCACGTCCCTTTACGATGCTAAAGTCATTAGCATCGGGAAGGTTCGTGTTATTGTCCTCTTTGATGAGGCTTTCGCCACAATGAGGACATTTCGTAAATTTGGGTAAAACTGGATACCCACATTTTGGACATTTCATATTCTCAAAACTTAATTATTAGTTATAAAACTATTCATCGTAGAAGTAGAACTTGTCTTCTGGAATTTTGTCTAAATATCCTTCTGCGCCTTCTGCTACAGCTTGGTCTAAATAGCTGTCATAGTATTGTGGTAACACTAATAAGCATGCACATTTCTCTATGATGTCTTTTACGTTCTCTAATTCTGGCGCATAGCAATATACATTGGCATCATCAGCAGAATAGTTGAGTTCAACCTCTTTGATAGTTGGTGGAAGAAATATTGATTCAAATTGCCCAGGTTTGTTGTATTTAAAGACAGCTGTCTCAATTTCCTCAACTCCAACAGGAAATACTATGGTCTTACTAGAGCAAGTTATAGGGGCTGTTAGAACTTTAAGCTTTTTGCATCTAGACATGTCTAACGACTTTATTTCGCCTGATAGTCCTATTAACGTAGGTAATTTTTTTATGTCTTTAGGCAGCGAAAGAGATTTTAATTTACACCATTTGAAAATATCTTCTCCCAAAACTTCTACGCTGTCTGGTAGTTCTACTCGTCTTAATGATTCGCAACAGCTGAAGGCTATATCACCAATTTCTTTTAGATGTGGTGGCCATACGACTTCTTCCAAAGACTTACAGTCATTAAATAAGTTAGCTGGAAACTTCGTGAGAAGTTTGCAAGCTGAAAAATCTATGTTTCTAATTTTACAACTACAAAAAGCCGACATTCCAATGGAAGATAAACTTTCAGGTAGAAGAACTTCTTCGAGAGAAGGGCACCAGTTAAATGCGGATTCCCCGATTTTATCAAGCTTTTTGCAGTTTGATAAGTCAACAGAAGCAAGAGCTTCGCAATTAGAGAACGCAAGCACTCCAATTTCTTCTATATTCTCTGGGAAAATAATATTCGTCAGATTTTCACATCCAGAAAATGTATTTTTCCCGATTTTATTAAGCCTTTTGCAGTTTGATAAGTCAACAGAAGCAAGAGCTTTACATTCATAGAACGCCTCCTCTCCAATTTCTTCTATATTTTCTGGGAAAATGATATTCGTCAGATTTTCACATCCAGAAAATGCTCTTTCCCCGATTATTGTCAACTTGTTACATGACGTCATATCGATACGTTCAAGCGTCTTATTGCCTTCAAAGGCCCATTGAGCGATTTCACATACAGAAGCTGGCAATATTACATTCTTTTTTTTCCCACCATCAGTTAATTGGTTTGCAAATTTTGAGTCTACAAGGGTTGGATTTGCAGCCTCTTCTTCAGCCTTTTCCTTAGCAGCAGCTTCTTCTTCAGCCTTTTCCTTAGCAGCAACTTCTTCAGCCTTTGCCTTGGCTACAGTTTCTTCCTTAGCCTTTTTCTCTCTTTCTTTTATCCAAACTGCAGATCTAACATTTCTCCACTCTGAATACATTTCTTTCTCAGCTTCTTTGTCTTCTCTAAGTCTGGCTTTTTGTATGTCGACGAAGAGCTTTTCCTGCATTTTTTCTAATTCTTCTAAACTAAGTTCTTCCAAATTGACTTTTTTTTTGTCGCTATCTTCTATTTGAGTAGAGTGACTGTTTGGTTGCTGGCTATTTGACTTTTGAGATTTTTCAACAGCTCCTTTCTCTGCTTTTTTTTCACTTTGTCTCTTCCATATTGTATATCTAACATTTTGCCACTCTGAATGCAATTTTTCTTCAGCCTTTTTATCGCCTCTTCGTCTAGCTTTTTTTCCGTCAACTTCGAGCTTTTTCTGCATTTCTTCTAGTTCTTCTAAACTAAGCTCTTCCAAATTTACACTTTCTTTATCGTTATTTTCGATTTCGTTTGTGTAAAATTCTTTTTGTTCGCGAATCGGCTCTTGAGAAGTTTTGCTTACTTCTTTTTTTACCTTTTTTTCAGCTTGATGCTTCTTCTCTTCACAGCAATTTGTTTCCTGTGAATTAGAAGTACCGGAAAGATTTTCTATATCTTTCTCTTCTGAATCTCCTTGGAGAATCGAAAAAAGTTTCTTAAATAATCCCATAGCCCTATTGTCTTAATTGATTTATACCTAAAATTGCATTAATACTTTCTGATAACTGAGTGACAGATTCGATTTGCTCTTCTGAAGAACTGAACTGTCCAGGCTTAATACGATGGAAGATTTTTGTAGCAGCATCGGCTGCAATCTTTGCTTCTTCGTATTTGCCAACCTCAACATAGAGTTTGCCTACTAAATCCAAGATAGAAGCGTAGATACCTTGCAGCAGCTCAGTTCCATCTTGCATCTCGTATAATTGGTCACCAACTTCATACAAGAGCATTTGTGCATCATACAACTTATCTTCTTGGATTTCGTAATATGCCATCGTACTTTTGACGACTGGCATCACATAACTTGGCATGTTTCCAGCAGAATATTTAGCAGCAGCGTTGATAAAAGCCTCCAAATCTCCTTTTGTCTTATATCGTTCTGCTACATAGATGTAGTTGGTGTATGCATTGTAGTTCTCTTGTGTGAGAAGTTCTTTTACCTGAACTGTGTATGTTGGTCCAAGGCGCAATTCATCATCAGGCTTGACAAGTGTTCGTTTGATAAGCTTGATGCCATTGAGCCAAGTTCCTTTCGCGCTCAGGTTTGTCAGAGCCATTCTTCCTGAATCGAGAACTTCTATTTTGCAATGAATCTTGCTGACGCTTTCGTCATCAATAATCATTCCTTGATTTCCTCCTCTTCCTACTAATATATCCATATTCTCATTGTTTTATGTTAGTGTGGTAGTGGAGCTATCTTTGGAATAGGTGGTATCATTTTTCTGATATTCGCTATCTTTTTCTTCTCCATAACCACATTGAATATATGATTGAAATAGAATGAGAATTCCTTTTGGAATTCCTGTATGCTATCATCGTCATCGTTTTCGATTATCAGCATCAATACTTGCGTGAATCTGTCTAATATCTCGCTATGGTCAATACTGCCTTGTTCTAGGAACATCTTGGCTTGCTCCAGGTAATCTGCCATATCTACATTTGACCAATATTGATACAGACTGCTTGTGGCAGCCAATAATGTAATATTGCCGTATGGCTGGTTGTCGAAGATTTCCATGTTGGCGAGTATCTCTTCGGCTTCACCAATCTGGTCGGTATTTAGATAAGCGATATAGGTCCAAAAAGCTTGCCAATAGTTATCTGTTGTTCGATTCGTATAATCGGAAATGCACTTTTGTGGCTCTAAAGCTGACAAAATCAAATAATAGTAGAATTGTACTTCTTCTACGTTGTATTTGTTGGCAAGTGACTCAAGTCTTGAAATGCTCAGTCTTAACATATCTGTTTTGTCAGACTTAGCAAGTGAGATGACCTGATTGATGGTTACCTTAACGATGGGATTGAGATTGTTGGAAGATTGTTGCAATCTGTTCTTTCTTACCTGCTCCTGAATATTGAAGGCAGTTTCTTCGTCTAATCCCAGGGTCAGTCTCATATCCTCCATCTGCTTGGCTTCATGAGAATCTATACGACCGTCAGCATAGACTTGTTGGCAGAGTTGCTTGTATTTCACAATCTTTTCCTGCTCTAATTCTTCATTGGTCTTGTCACGTTCTATATTCGTGATATTCGTAGTCGACACATTGTGAGAGTCTATGTGTACGCCTCCTGATATAGCGTTGGCATCACCCATAGAGAAGCCTGTATTGGCAGGTTCTTCTGCTGGCAATTCCTTTCCACAATAGGGACATCGTGGAAATTGCCAGTTCTCTGGTAATGCTGTGTTACAATATGGGCAATTCTTTATCATGTATATTTATTTTATAGAATTAAACATATCAAGACGAATGCTAAAATGAAAAACCAAATGAATTTACAGAAACATCCGATACATCCTGTGATACCTTCCCCTAGGAAAGAGGCAAATAGACCTAAGGCTTGTACTCCCCAACCGATTAGACCGAGGATGACAAAGCCTAAAACCAATATGCCTATGAATCCTAGTATAGCAATCATTGCTTGAATAATTTATTTGTAAATTGAAAGTTTATTTCTTTGTTACAGTTCCACTATGTGAACGGACATACGTACCCATTGACGTGCTCATGATGATATCACTGCCCTTGGTGATAATGTCAAAGATCTGGGCACCATTACATCCGCAGACGAAACTCCAGCTGTTACTCCCCATCGTGGCTCTTTGAAGCTCAGTGGGCTTGTCTGGATTAATGCGGTAAATAAAATTACCTTCTTTTACAGTTGTTGCCATAATATAGTGTATTTAAAATCTAAGTTCTGAGGTCACTTTTGCCTTTCGGATTCTTTCAAGAGTGGTGTAGGTCTGGCCTTGTGTGAAGGCTATACGTCTTCCTGTCTTTCCGAAAGAATCATTTTGAATGGCAGGTGTGAATTCTTCTATTTTCTTGAGTTTGAAGAATGTTCGTTTCTCTGGTTTGTATAGAGGTTCCTTTTTAGCAAAGTACTCTTTTGGAACATATTCTTTTAACTCTCTGATATCTACATTTTCTAGTTTTTTTTCAATTTCAAAGAGATATTGGATTCTTTGAGCGTAATAGAATGCTAAGTATTTGGCATTCTTGAATCTTCTACCGCCTTGGCAGGCATAGAAATTATATTCCAAAGCAATAGGCTCACCCCATCTTCCGCCTACTATGATGACGCGGTTTTCGTGATCATCATATAAACCTAATGAGGTAATAAGAAGCTCAAACTGTTCTATGAGATAGCTGAGGACTGGATTCGGAACATCTTGCTGATAGTCATTGAGGATATTCATCAAGGTGGTCCAATTAGTCCATATTATCTCTTGGGGAAGAATTTCTGGTCGTTTGTCGTGTGTAGTGATATAGATGAGTTTATTGCGTTCATCTCTGTCTTCGACAATCAACTTCTTGTGATTTTCTAGTTGGGTTAGATTGATGACATCAGACAGTTTGCTTTCAATATAAATGTTGAAAGCATAGTTGCAAGAGATTAAACCATCTGGAACACTATGGATGTCTGTGTCGTCAATATGACTTTGGGTTTCAATCTTTAATGTTTTTTCTGGCAGTCCATTTCCTTCATCAATTCGCTGAAGAATTTCATCTAACAAACTGCCCCCCCACAATCTGTTTCTAAGATTTTGAGGAGTGCCGATGTAACTTGATTCTCTTTCTGAGAATAAGCTCCAAAGACTGATTGTTCTGTGATATTCTTACTCATTTACTTTTTAGATTATGATTTTTTAATGTTTGTCGTGTTTATCTCAACGGCATTGCAAATATAGTCATTTTGGGCGAGAATTTCAAGCGAAAACAAAACTTTTAGTATTCTTTAAACTTTGACGATTGGTTCAATTTGGTTCATTTTGGTTCAAGCTCATTCTTTCCGAGCTTACACCTTATTATATAAGAGAAACGGTTGTTGTAAATGAACTCTCTTTTCTCTCATAAAATAAGGAATCCTACCCTCTTTAATGTTCGTTTTTAAAACTGATACTGCCCCCATGGGATAGGGGAGGAAGATACCTTAGCTATTCAATGTTTATCATTTTCGCCAATTGCAGAAAGTATTCGTTGGACCAGATAGTCATATCTTTTGGATTCTTTATAAACGGCATCACATCTACTTTTACCTGTTTGATGTCTGCTGATCTCAATCTTTGCTCCAAGTCGGCAATGAATTCTTCTTTTGATTTCTCGCATCCGTTAAATTCTTTGATTCTTTCCTGTAGATGTTTGAAATCTAAAGGAATTCTATTCCGGATGTACCATTCGAAATCATACCAATCGCGTCCTTTTACCCGTTTTTTCCATGCTCGATAAACTAATGCGTGCATTTTGCCGGCAAATAAGTCGGGAAGGGTAAAGCATCTTGTCATGAAAGAACGAGGCTCTATCAGAAGTTTTTGCTCCGTAGAAAAATGGAGAGGAGGATTGGTATCTACTTCAATTTTGATTTTGATGGACTTTTCTGTTTGAAATGAAATGTCATAAACGTCGGTGGTATCTTTTAAAAAAGCTGATTCTACTTTTCCAAAATTCTTCTTGTCCTTCTTCTGTATGTCCACTCTTCTCCCGATGGCATCAAATTCATCGATAATTGGTTGGAAGTATTGGGAGAAGTCAAAATTTTCATCTTTGTTCAATAAAGAGAAATCCATATCTTCACTGAAGCGATTTAAACCATGGAAAATGCGTAGGCAGGTTCCACCATAAAAAGCTGCTTTTTCGAAGAAACCGCCTTGGTACAAACCGGCAAGAATTATTTGCTGGTTTACCTCAAAAGTAGCATTTCTTTTAGACTGATCTGTAGAAAGATCATAAGCTGATAACATATTTTGGTATATCTCATTCATGATGTAAGAGTTTTAATATTGTGCGTATGGATGTTGCCTTTTTTCCTATATTTGCATAAACTTCGAATATCTTGGGATTGAGCTGGTAGAATCTGTCCATATCAAATCTTAGATTTTCTTCCAGAAACTCTAATGCTTCCTTCTTGTATCTCAGTTTGATACCTGGCAGGTTGGCTATCAAATCACATAATGCCTTTTCTGGAGTAGCCATTATATAGACATTGTTTCCTTCCTTTATCTGCGTAATTCCTATAGGATAGGTGGCCCTTGGAATATGATGATAGTAAAAGTTGCCTATGGGTGTATTGTATTCCTTTGCTGTCTTAAAGGTCATGGATTGAACTGTATATACAGCTTCGGGTATTAAACCATAATATCTTAATGCTGTCTGCATAGACACATAAGATGGAGACAACAGATGGTTGGCGATAAGTCCGGAAGAGAGTGGTTGTCCCGTTTCTTGTGGATTTACAACGAACAGATTTCGCCTGAGGCGGATGATTTCACCCGCCTTTTCCAGCTGTGCAACTTTTGCAAACTTGGTCTTTACATCTGGATATAGTGAAGCAATGACCGAAGATGTTACTGGAATATTGCCTAATGTAATTAGAATATTTCTCATTTGGGCGCAAAGATAGTCAAATTTTCGATAGAAAACAAACTTTTTCTTAGTTTTCTGTCGAAAATTTAGCTTTTTCTTTAGCCACAGGTATAATCTTTACTCCGTCTTCCATTGATATGGCTTTATCGTAAATCGTGTTTTCTACAGTTACTTTATATTTTTGCGGCGTTTTACTTTGTATTTTAACGGTAGTTTACTTTGTGTTTTTGCGGTAAATGGTCTCGAATTTTAGCGATAGCACCGCTCTAACTATATAAAAATAGGTAGTTAGGGTGGTGGTATCGCATTTGCAAATATATATGAAGTTCCGAAAAATAAAAATCCCCAACCTGCTATATGAAAAGCGGGTTGGGGAAATTATGATAGATTTTGCTTCCATAGAAAATATCCGATTGTGAATTACAATGGATACTCCTCGAAAGCGTAGAGTACAGTGCTTAAATAACGCTCGCCGGTATCTGGCAAGAGGGCTACAATCTTCTTGCCCTTGTTCTCTGGACGCTTCGCAATCTCGGTGGCTGCAAAGGCGGCGGCACCAGATGAGATTCCTACCAGCAGACCCTCGGTCTGAGCCAGGTCACGACCTGCCTTGATGGCATCATCGTTCTGAATGTCCAATACCTCATCGATATATTCTGAAGAGTAAGTCTCTGGAATGAAACCAGCACCGATGCCCTGAATCTTGTGAGGACCGCTCTGTCCGCCGTTCAATACAGGCGATGTGGCAGGCTCTACGGCAATCACCTTCACGTTAGGATTCTGCTCCTTCAGATACTTGGCGATACCCGAAATGGTTCCACCGGTTCCTACACCGGCTACGAAGATATCAATCTCACCATCGGTATCTGCCCAGATTTCTGGTCCAGTTGTGGCATAGTGCTTGGCAGGATTGGATGGGTTGTTAAACTGTCCCAGAATCACAGAGCCTGAGATGGAATCGCGGAGTTCCTCGGCAGCCTTGATGGCGCCAGGCATTCCGTCCTTACCGCTGGTCAATCTCACTTCTGCACCGTAAGCCTTCACCAGGTTTCTGCGCTCCACACTCATGGTTTCAGGCATGGTGAGGATGAGGTGGTAGCCCTTTACGGCTGATACCAGAGCCAAACCTACACCCGTGTTACCGCTGGTTGGTTCAATGATGGTGGCACCTGGTTTCAGGATGCCCTTCTGCTCAGCGTCTTCGATCATCGCGAGGGCGATACGATCCTTTATGCTTCCGCCTGGATTGAAGAATTCTACCTTAGCAATCACAGGTGTCTCCAAACCCTTGGATGCTGAATACTTACCCAATTCTACCAATGGGGTCTTACCGATTAAATCAGTAATCTGTTTATATATCTTTGCCATAACTGTACTCTAATTTAAATCATTAATATTTTTACTTTACGTAGGTAAATGCCTCATCGAGTGCCTCAATCAGGTCGTCGATGTTCTCGATACCGATGCTCAATCGAACGGTAGAAGGATAGATGTGCTGCTCCTCCAACTCCTCTGGGCTCAGCTGAGAGTGGGTGGTTGTTGCTGGGTGGATAACCAGTGACTTCACGTCGGCTACGTTAGCCAGCAAAGAGAAGATGCGCAGGTGGTCGATGAACTCCCATGCCTCTTTCTCGCCGCCCTTGATATCGAAGGTGAAGATAGAACCACCGCCGTTAGGGAAGAGCTTCTTGTAAAGTTCATGGTCTGGATGAGAAGGAACGGCTGGGTGATTAACCTTAGCCACCTTAGGATTGTTCTCCAGATATTCTACCACCTTCAATGCATTCTGAACGTGACGCTCTACACGGAGACTCAATGTCTCCAAGCCCTGAAGAAGAATCCAGGCATTGAATGGAGAGATGGTTGCACCGGTATCACGAAGGATGACCGCACGGATTCGGGTTACGAAGGCTGCTGCTCCGGCTACATCTGCGAATACGGCACCATGATAAGATGGGTCTGGCTTGGCGAGAGTAGGGAACTTGTCGGCATTTGCCTTCCAGTCGAACTTACCGCCATCTACGATGACACCACCGAGAGATGAACCGTGACCGCCGATGAACTTGGTAGCAGAGTGAACCACGATATCTGCTCCGTGCTCGATAGGGCGGATGAGGTATGGGGTGCCGAAGGTGTTATCGATAATCAATGGGATGTTGTGGCGATGAGCAATCTCTGCCAACTTATCGATATCGGTTACATCAGAGTTAGGATTTCCGAAGGTCTCTGCATAGAGTGCCTTGGTATTGTCCTGGATAGCAGCCTCTACTTGCTCGAAGTTGCGAGGATCCACGATGGTGTAGCTGACACCCTGTGTAGATAATGTATGAGTGATGAGGTTATAAGTACCACCGTAGATGTTGTCGGCAGCTACGATGTGGTCGCCATTCTGAAGGATGTTCTGCAGAGCGTAGGTAACGGCGGCAGCACCAGAAGCGACAGCCAAACCTGCTACACCACCCTCGAGGGCAGCTACACGGTCTTCGAATACACCCTGAGTAGAGTTGGTCAAGCGACCATAGATGTTACCTGCGTCACGGAGTCCGAATCTATCGGCAGCGTGCTGAGAGTTGCGGAACACGTAACTTGTGGTCTGGTAGATAGGCACCGCACGAGCGTCGGTAGCTGGATCTGGATTTTCCTGACCTACATGCAACTGAAGTGTCTCAAAGCGAAGTTTCTTTTCTGTACTCATAATCTATGTCCTTTCTTTAATTTTACGTTAATATTCAATCTATTCATTTATATAAATTGCCGCCCAGTTATCCAGTCATGATAGGCATCAGACTGTTTGTTCTGATTGACGCTGCAAAGGTACGGCGATTTTCTGGATTCTGAAATAGCATATGAGTAGTATTCCTGCTACCACGTTTGTGGTATTCGGGCATTTTTTAGCTGCTTTGATGGGTTTACACCTTATTATATATAGGAGCAATTTTTATTATATATAGGATTTTTGAGTCTGTATCCTATCCCAAACTAGTCTTTCAAGCAGCCGATAGGTACCACATATACTCCGTCTTCTCTGCGGTAAGCATAGTCTCCTACGGCAGTGAGTACCATCATGAAAGATGGAGCTTTCATCTTGGTCGTGTCTATCTTATCTGCAAGAGCAGTTAGCGTAGAGACTCCTTTTTCGATGGCTTGTGCACCACCCAGCTTGATTTCGATGAGACCGTATGAGCCGTTGCGGAGATGGATAACTGCATCACATTCCAAACCGTTCTTGTCGCGGTAATGATATACGTTGCCGTCGATGGCATCAGCATATACACGAAGATCACGGACGCATAGGGTCTCGAAAAGCAAACCGAAAGTCTCCAAGTCGTTGATGAGATCATCAGGACCTAGACCTAAAGCAGCCACCGCAATGGATGGATCAACGAAATATCGGGTTTCAGCCGAACGGATGGCAGTCTTGCTGCGAAGGTTCGGATTCCAGGCAGGCATGTCCTCTATGACGAAGATTTTTTTGAGTGCACCGATGTAACTCTGTACAGTCTTGTCTGCCAGTGTCTCATCATCGTTTTCCATCATGTCTTGTCTTATGGCTCCGATACTTACTTGGCCACCTTGTGAACGGGCGTATGAACGCAGAAGCAGCTTAGTTCGTTCGCTGTTTCTGCTGATTTCATCCACTCTTGAAATATCACTCTTTACCACCGCATCATAATAGTCGTATGCCTGTCGCAAAGCGGCTCTTGGGTTCTTGGTAGTGGCACTAGGCCATCCACCTCTGCATACGAGATAGGCGATGTCTTCCAGTTTCAATTTGTTGAAACCTTCCAGGTTTGCATTTCCCTTGAACAGTTCGCTGATGCTAACTTCTCCTGTAGATTCTCCTGATTCCCATAATGACATAGGTCGCATGGTAATCCAGGCGAAACGTCCTGTACCCGTGTGATGTATTTTTTCGGAAGATGCAGGCACGGCAGATCCTGTGAGGATAAACAAGCCTTCCTCACCCTGGTGGTCCACTTCAAATCGGATGGCATCCCAGATTTGCGGTATGATTTGCCATTCGTCAATGAGTCGTGGCTTTTCTCCTTTCAGGAGCATTTTTATCTTTAAATTTGCCATTTCCAGATAGTTGTTTTGGTTGTCTGGATCTGCCATATATAGCACGCTTTTGGCCTTTTGTTCTGCTGTGGTAGTTTTTCCACACCATTTTGGCCCTTCTATCAATACTGCTCCAACTTCTTCGAGTCTGTATTCCAATAGTTTATCTGCAATTCTTTTTTTGTATTCTTTCATATTGAATCTCTTTTATTTCGGCTGCAAATATACGATAAAATCTTAGAATTACCAAATTTGGCGGCATATTTTTACTTAATTTGGCTGTATTTTGTTACCCAATTTGGCTGTAATTTGTTACTTAATTTGGCTGTGATTCGTTACCTAATTTGGCGGAATAAAAAACGTCCTCATCTGTTATGTGTTTCAGATGAGGATGTTTTGATATATTATTTGTTACCTTTCGTTCTGTTGTGCATCTTGCAAAGCATTTGGCAATTTGCCAAGTCTGTTTTGCCACCTTTGCTCCATGCAGTAACATGGTCGGCTTCCATCTCGGTGATTCTATAGATATAACTCTTACGATTGTTGTCTGTTTGTGCGCAAAGTGGACAATTTGAGATGCCCTTTGTTTTTGCGTCCTTGGTCTGTCTCTCGTATGCTTTTTGTTTTATCGATTTTTCGAATAGGCGAATTTCTAACAGTTCTGGTTGTTGCTCGCCTCCAAGAACATACTCAAAGATTCCTGCTTGCTTGGTTACGGCTTCATCAGCTAAAAGTTCTTCTACTCTTTTGTTCAGTTTTGCCAAATCATATGGCTTTTTATGATAGGTTTCGTATAAACGTCCCCATTCTAAACCACACATTTTATCGTATGTCTTGTAGAAGGTAGCTGAAATCCAGTCTATCACGCTGTCGAAGTAAGATTGCAGCTCTTGGATATTGGAGTCACGGCGGTGAAGCGACATGTAATTATCTATACTTACGCCTTTACTAGCACTTATCCATTGCAAAGCTCGTTCCAAGAAGCCTTGTCTTTTAACATCTGCTTTAATGTAGGCACTCCATTTCTGGATGTTTGAGTTCCGGCTGTTGCTGAATACCTCTTTCGCAGCTGTGACGAATGTGCCAGAATAGATGGCATTTAACAGTTCTTGCTCGTTAAGCGGAACTCCGCTAATATTAATGGTCTTGAACCACTGCTTGATTTCGGCTTCTTCTCCCTCGCAAACATAGATAGTCAGCTTGGTGTTTAGGAATCGTTCTCGTGATTCCTCGTCTAGTCCATCAAGATATTGCTCTTTTCCGTTCACTTTTACGGCTAGCTTCATGGTGGCGTATCTGCCGAAACTAGTGATACGTTGCTGACCATCAAGTACTTCGTATCGTCCATCTTTGGTCTTGTTGAAATATATCAAGCCGATGGGATAGCCTTTTAGGATAGAATCCACAACGGCTACGTCTTTCTTGCCGTCGCAATAAATATAGTTGCGTTGGTATTCTGGTTGGATAGTCAGCTGACCGTTCAAGCCAAATAAACCTTTTCCTTCATGTTCGTTATAGACAAAACCTTTGCAGATGTCTGCTATAGTCCAATTTGTATATAATGTTGGTTTCATGATTCTTATTTTTTATGTCGGATTAATATTCTAGCGTATGGCTTTTGAGGAATGCCATCTTCCATATAGTAAAGTTGGCCATCACGCAAACTCTTGTTCAGCTTCTTCAATTCTCGGTCGAAGGGCTTTAGACCTAAAGCTTTGCCAGAGTCACCTTGTGTTTGCCCGATAATCTCAAATTGTTCAGGACAATACTTATCCAAGAAACTGATAGGAACTCCCATTTTTCCATCATAGTTGGAAGGGATAGCATCTGTATAAGGCACATCTATAGCATCATAGTTGGCATAATGAATATAAGAGCTACGCCCTTTGAGTTCTTTATGCTTACTAAACTTTAGGTTGTCTTCTAGAGTCATTAAAGGCAATGGTTGATGGCGGCGACCATGTTCGATGTTAGTATACCAGCGTACTCCTTTTACTCTAATATATTTTTTACCGTTTTCATCAATTCTCCATCCTGAAGCAGTCAAAGGATATGTATCTGGTACTCCAAATTCTCGGTCACCACTGTGAATTGTGCATCCCATCCAAATGATATTGTCTTTAATTAGGGGGAAGACTTCTTTGTAAGTTACTGCATTCATATTTCCGATTATTACGAACTGTTTCTTAGCTTCAATTATCCAACCTAAAAAATCTCTGAATAAAGAAAATGGAGGATTAGTTATAATGATGTCTGCTTCGTCGCGGAGATTCTTGATTTCTGTACTTCGGAAATCTCCATCTCCCTGTAGATAATTCCACTGTAAGTCTTCCACGTCAATTTTCCCATCTCCAGAAACATCATGGTCAAGAACGAATATCTTACCATTTGTCTTGGTCTTGTCTTTATCGAACTTGATGTCGTTTTGCTCGAAAAGAGAGGGTTGATAACCAGTCTTATACTTTTTGCTTTCTGGAGCATAACTTGTACTTATCAGTTTTTTTAGACCGAATCGTTCAAAGTTTTGAGCAAAGAATTTTGTGAAATTACTCCATTCAGGGTCATCGCATGGTAAAAGGATAGTTTTATCTTTGAATACATCTGGATTATATTCCAGGTATGCGTTCATTTCTTTTTCTATATCATAATATTGAGTGTAAAACTCATCGTTCTTTGCATTTTTTGCATTTGCTAATCCACTATTTGCCATCTGAGTACTTTGGTCTTTATTCTACCGACTCCTCTAAGCAGAAGGTGATGGTTAAGGATTATCTATCAAAAGAAATGGCGTAGGAGTTCTGTACTAACCATCCTTTGTAAGTTGAGGTATTAGGGGACCTTTGAGCTCAAAGAATGAAGTGCAGAAGCCTACGCCAAGAAGGTATATATGGATAGCACAAGATGCACCCTCTCTTGACGAAAGGGCGCATTTGTGCCATGTATATACACGCAAGGTGTAAGCGCCCACCTTGTTTCTTATCCGAAGCTCGTTTTGGAAGTCCCTAATTTCCAACTTGTCAGAAGAAAAACGCAGTAAACGCCGTTTTCATAAAAATAGAGCCAAACGGCAGATTAACGCCAACAACTCATTGATGGCAATCCGCAGAATGACAAATACAAAAGTACTGAAAAGAATTTATATAGCCAAACGTTTATTGAAAAAAATGCATGAAAATAGCAAAAAGTGGCGATAGTTGTGCTAAATCTCATAAAAAAACATAGATTTCGCACACCTATCGCCACTTTTTTCGTTTTTTTTGATAAATCCTAGGTTCTCGGCTAAATGCCGAAAATGTGGGCTTTTTCACAAATTCCCGAATTTGGCATTATTTAACTCCTGAATTTGGCTGATTATTTTTCCCGAATTTGGCCGTTTTTAATTCCCGAATTTGGCAGAATAAAAAACTGTCCTCATCTGAATGGGTGTTTCAGATGGGGACAGTTTCAGTTATGTTTTGCTACATTACAGCTATATTTCTGCTACATTGCAGCTATGTTACAATCTGAATCCTAAGCCGATGGTCATCGGGTAGCACTCGGGAGCCTTGGTCTTGTTGAGCAGCGGGGTTACTCCGGCACGGGCGTAGAGCATTACTCCTGAGTAGCCGGCACGGGCCTCGAGGTTCAAGCCGATAGGGTTGAGGTTGATATCGCCCGTTTCGGTATGCTTGTGCTTTCCGATGAAGTAGCGGGAATGTTCGTGCCAGCGGTATTCTACCGATGGACCTAACGCCAGGAATGCATCATGGCATCCTATGCGCTTCTGCCACTCCAGCATGATAGGCAGGCGGAGCACATTGTAGCTGATATAGCTTTTCTTTAGCGTTTCGCCTTCTATTGGAGTCATTGCTGATACCCCGTTTTCGGTACTTAATACATAATTGTCCTTGAAATGGTGGTGTACCTGTCCGATGGAGAGAGAGGAGGTGAGCGCCATTTCGTTGGAAAGGCGGAAGCAGAGACTGGTGAGGGTGATGCCCCATTCCCACGACTTGGAGTCGCGACTGTGCATCTCGTTGTTGCCTCCCATGCTTCCCCTGCTGCCTGGCAACTGGCTGCAGCCGAAGAAGAAGGTTGGATAATGACTCTCCAGACTGCGCTTGCGCTTGCTCAAGGTCTGAGGGATGAAAGGCGAGGTGACAAATACCTTTTCTACTTCCTGACCATCTACGAATTGGGTTTCGGAAATCTTGGTCATCTCGTTGCCGTTCATCTTATATATCTTCACAGAAGTCTGTTCACCATCCTGCTTGATGACGATGTTCTGGTCGTTCACTCTGATTGTGGTGTCGTTAGCCTCTACCGAGGCTGGTGCACTGTTGCTGTTGGTTTCAGCAAGGGCGAAGGCTGGCATCATAGCAGCCATCATCATTACGTTTTTGATATTCATAATACTATATTTTATGTTGTTTTTTATTCTTATTGAGAAGATTCCAGAAGAAAAATGTTGTTTCTATCTTCTGGAATAGCAGAGTTGCATGATATCTTCGGGCGACAGGTCGCCTTCGATATAAATCACGGTTCCCTTGCTTTTACTCGGATTACTGAAGAGGATAAAGCGGTTGTTGCCATTGCTTAAGGGTGCCATCATGTAATAGCCGCTCACCATCTTGCCATTCTCCACCACCTCTCTGATCTTTTTCGCAGCCTTGCGGTCGGACTTCAGATAGTGGGCTATTTCCGTGGCATGGTTCTTATATACCAGGCTCTTGTATATCTTGAGCCTGTAACCTTTGAGTTGCGTATTCTGCATCGTAACCATCTTGCATCCCTTGGCATGCCCGAAGCGTTGGAATATACTTTTTACGTATAGTCCCTCCTGGGCATTAGCCGAAATCGAGGCTACCACGATAAGAAGCAGTCCGATGAAGAAGCGTTTTATCAAGTTGCATCGTTTCATATTCTATACCTTATTATATATATTATACTTTATAGTTTGATTGATTGTTTCATCTAAAAGATGAATTTATTGTTTCATCATATCCAGGGCACTGAATGGATCTTCGGAATCTGCCGAAACATCTTCCAGGGCATCCAGGGCTTCGTTATGAACGAACTCCTGGTCGGTATAAACCTTTCCATCGATAACCGCATAACATTCAGGCTGAGGCTGGGCTATCTTCTGGATGCCCACAATCAGGAATGCGATGATAGCGGCGGCTGCCACAGAAGTGCCGAAATATTTGAGCCATCTGCTGCGAGAAGCTTCCTTCTTTGGAATTTCTTCCTTCTCGATATCTTTCTTTTCGAAATCTTCCTCCTTCTCTTCTTCTTTTAGAATTTGAGAAAGATTCATCTGTTCGAATCCGATATAGCTGAAGAGGGCGCGATAGGATTCCCATTCTTCCGGAATATCATTGGCATGCTCTTCGAAATATTTTCTGAGCGTTGCCTCTTCCTCATTGGATGTGGCACCATCCATATACTTGTCGAGCAAGTCCTGTATCGTCTTGAATTCATTGATACCCTTGAATTCATCGATTCTTTTTATTTTATCGTTCATCTTCTTTCCTCCTACTTTATTTTGTTCTGTTCTGTTTCACGATATTCATATAGGTCTCTCTGATTTTGAGCCGGGCTCGGGAGAGATTCTTTCGGAGATTATCGGCAGTACATCCCGTTATCTGCATGATTTCATCGGCAGTATAGCCTTCTATCTCCTTCATGCGGAATATCTGCTGTTGCAAGGGCGGAAGCTGTGCCACTATCTGCTTGATGAGGTTTACCTCGTCCCGTTGCTCTGCCCGCCGGTCTTCTATGGGCACTTCCATCACCTTGTCGGTGGTGAAGTTTCGCTCCTCATGTCGGCACTGGTCATAAAACTTGTTGCGCATGATGGTGATGGCTAGAGCCTTGAGGTTATCTTCTGCCTGGATATTCTGGCGCATGTCCCACAGCCTGAGCATGACTTCCTGCACGAGGTCTTCGGCATTGTCGTCACTCTCAGTCAACCTTAGCGCATACGCTTTCAAGTTGCTGCGCATCGGTAGGACGATATGGTTGAATTCTTCTGTTCTCATAACCTTTACATTCTATAGACGTATGAAATTGAAAAATCGGACATCTTATAAAAGATTTTTTCAAAAAATGCTTTCTTTTTTCAAAGAAAAATGTTATTTTTGCAGTCATAAACATAAAATTTAGCAATCGAAAACATTTAAAAACTGAATGGCTTATGGCATCAATAGTTTCTATTATTCCCATCGTGTTGCTGTTCATCCTGATGCTCGGCTTCAAGATGGCAGGTCATAAGAGCGCCTTGCTGACGCTCGTAGTTACCGTGTTGCTCGCTCTCTTCGCAGCTTCGCCGCTAGGCATGATAGCCCCGGAACATGCGGAGGATAGCGTAATCGCCCTGACAGGATGGGCGGTGGTGGAAGGCATCCTGAAGGCGGTGTTCCCGATTCTCATCATCATCCTGATGGCTATCTACAGCTATAATATCCTCGTGGAAAGCAAGCAGATTGAGGTAATCAAGAGGCAGTTTACATCGATTACCGATGATAAGGGGCTGCTCGTGCTGCTCCTCGTATGGGGATTCGGCGGACTGCTCGAAGGTATGGCGGGCTTCGGAACGGCGGTGGCGATACCTGCTGCCATCCTCATCGGACTCGGATTCAAACCGATGTTCTCGGCTCTGGTTTCCTTAATCGGTAATACCGTGGCTACGGGATTTGGTGCCGTGGGTGTGCCGGTTACTACGCTCTGTAATGAGGTGGCTGAAAGCGGATCGGCTTCGGCGGCACAGATTTGCGAGACTTCGGCCTTCGCCATTATCCAGCTGGCACCTCTCTTTATCATCCTGCCTTTCATCATCCTGACGCTTACCGATAAGCACAATCTTATCAAGAATCTCATCATCGCTCTCTGGGTGGGAGTGATTTCCGTGGTAGTGCAGTTTGTCTGCGGCTATTATCTCGGTTCGGAGACTCCAGCCATCATCGGTTCGCTGGCTGCCATTATCGCCATCATCGCATACGCCAAGGTGTTTGCTAGCAAGAGCAAGGTGCAGGATAAGGAAACCTTTACTTTCGCCGAGAGCCTGAAGGCTTGGAGCGTTTACCTCTTTATATTGATATTCATCCTGGTTTCCGGCGCACTCTGTCCTCCGGTCAATGCTTTCCTCAAGAGTCATCTGGTGAGTGCGGTTCATCTGCCAGTGCTCGACAGCACCTTTAAGTTTGGCTGGATTTCCAATGCAGGATTGATGCTCTTCCTGGGTGCTACGATTGGTGGACTGATACAGGGATTGAGCCTTAAGCGACTGATGGTGATTCTAGCCCGTACCATGGTGAATCTGCGAAAGACGGTGGTGACCATCTGTTCGCTGATAGCCCTGGCGAGTGTGATGAACTATTCGGGAATGATTACTTCCATCGCCTCTGGTCTGGTGGCTGTGACGGGTGATTTCTATCCTTTGGTAGCACCGATGATTGGTGCCATCGGAACCTTCGTTACGGGTTCTGATACCTCTTCGAATATCCTCTTTGCCAAGCTTCAGGCTCATGTAGCCAATCAGTTGGGTATGACGGGACAGAGCACATTCTTTGGTATGGAGGGTGGTCAGGAGAACTGGCTGGTTGCCGCCAATACCACGGGAGCCACGGGTGGCAAGATGATCAGTCCGCAGAGCATCGCCATCGCTACAGCAGCCTGCGATATGGAGGGAAAGGATGGAGAGATTCTCCGTTCGGCTATCCCATACGCCCTGTTGTATATCGTATTGGGCGGATTGATGGTTTATTTCGGTTGCTGATATCTTTTTTTATAAAACAGAAACTGTCCTCATCTGTTATTTCAGATGGGGACAGTTTCTGTTTTATAAATCGACATTATATCTTTTAAGCATGTCTTTTCTCGTAAGCCAGACTGTGGTCGTGCTTGTCGATATCATTTTTTGATTTGCTCTTTACCACGAGCCATACACCGGAGAAGATGAGGGCGGCGGCTATTGCCTGTATGCCTTTGAATACGGCGAGACCCACGATAACACTCACGGTAACCGATACCAGCGGCTGCACATAATTATATACACTCACCACGGTAGGGCGCAACGTCTTCTGACCAATCATCATGCAGATGTAACCCAGGAAGGTGCCGAAGAAGATGACGTAGCCCGTTTCCCACCAGGTGCTCATCGGAACCTGGGCGAAAGGAATGTCCGATACATGTCCTATCGTGAAAGGCCAGATGAAGAGGGTTGCCCAGGTAAACATCCACTTGTTCACCGTGAAGAGCGAATACTTCTGAACCAGCGGCTTGAAGAGCGCCAGATAGAGAGCGAACGAAAGCTGTGCCGAGATGCAGAGCAGGTCGCCCCAGATGTTTCCCACCTTGGCATTGCCAGCCGTAGCACTTGTCAGGATGATGATGCAGGCTCCGCTGCATCCCATCAGCACACCGATAGCCTTCTTCCTGGTGATAGGTTCCTTCAGAATCAGGAACGAGAGAATCATCGCAAAGATAGGCATCGAGGTAGTCATGATGCTGGAGTTGCTTGGCGAGGTGAGACTCAGACCGATGGTATAGCAGCACTGGTTGCATACCAGTCCGAAGATGCCGGCACCTGCCATCTTGATGATGTCCTTGGTTGGGATATGTTCTCTTTTAGTGAAGAATGATGCAATCCAGAAGAGGATGGCGCCACCCAATACACGGAAGCTCACCAGGTCGATGCCGTCGATGCCGTTTTGCATTGCTGCCTTGCCTATAGGAGCCATTAGTCCCCAGAATGCACCGGAACAGAAGAGGCACAGGTGGGCGATAAGAGGTCGTTTGTTATCCATTTTTTCCTTATTTCTATTAAAATCTTCCTATTTTTGAATAAAATCGAGTGCAAAGGTACAAAAATTCGAGGAATTTTACTATATTTGCGGTATATTTTTTAGAATAGGAGATAATTCTTATGCAGAAATATGCTGATTATATCAAACAGATAGAGATTGAATCTCTCTGGAGCGGTACCAAACATATTCTTTGGAACCTCGACCGCCGTGTCAATATCCTGAGTGGTGTAAACGGCGTGGGCAAGAGTACTATATTAAATAAGGTGATAAAGGGTCTGGCGGCTGGCGGCGAATTCCCTAGTCACATGATCAAAGGTGTGCATCTGAAGGTGGAGCCGGAGGAGGCAAAGTGGATTAGATATGATGTAATCCGCTCGGTAGATAGACCATTGATGAATGCCGAGATGATCAACAAGATAGACCTTACCCTGGTTACCGAACTCGACTGGCAGCTCTTCCAGCTGCAGCGCAAGTATCTGGATTATCAGGTGAACATCGGCAACCGCATCATCGCCGTGCTTCAGAGCGGCGAACCGGATGCCGCCTTCAAGGCTCAGAAACTGAGTGAACCGAAGAAACTGTTCCAGGATATGGTAGATGGTCTTTTCAAGGATACCGGCAAGACCATCATCCGTACAGCCAACGAAATCCGCTTCAATCAGATAGGCGAGCAGCTTTTGCCTTATCAGCTCTCGGCTGGTGAGAAGCAGATTCTTGCCATCCTCCTCACCGTGCTGGTGGAGGACAACCAGTCATACGTCCTCTTTATGGATGAGCCGGAAATCAGCCTTCATTTCGAATGGCAGAAGCAGCTCATCGGTCTGGTACTGCAGCTTAATCCGAATATCCAGATCATCATGACCACCCACAGTCCTGCTGTGGTCATGGATGGATGGACCGATAGGGTGACGGATGTGAGCGACATCACGATATAAGTGAAAAAGAAGTATTATGGCTAAACGTTTAACTGATAATATCAATTCCCAGTTCTTCGAGGCAGCCAATAAGATGACCTCGAAGAAGGCTCGGCGCAAGATTGTGGCTTACGTCGAGAGCTACGATGATGTCTTCTTCTGGCGTTCTGTACTGGGAAAGTTTGAGAATGAAAAACGCTATTTTGATATCATGCTTCCTACCCGTAACCAGCATTTAGACAGAGGCAAGAAGGCTGCTATCTCCAGCATGCTGAAGGGGGTAGGTAGAGATATGATAGCCTGTGTAGATGCCGATTACGATTATTTGCGTCAGGGCTCAACCGAGTCATCCCAGCAGATGTTGGAGAATCCTTACATCTTCCATACTTATGCTTATGCCATTGAAAACTTCCAATGTTATGCCAGAGGATTGCATGAAACCTGTGTAATGGTGACGCTCAACGACCGTCGCATCTTCGATTTCGAGCGTTTCCTTGAGTCCTATTCCCGTACCATCTGGCCCCTCTTCTTATGGCACATGCTGTTTTATGTGCGTCATCGCAAGATGTCGATGCATTTTGATATGGCAGAGTTTGATAAGGTCATCATGCTGCCTTCTGTCCGAATCCAGGATCCTAAATGGGCGATAGATTATTTGGGAAAGAAGGTGCGGGCAAAGCTGTTCCAGCTGGAGCGCCGCTTCAAGAAGTTTAAGGATGAATTGGATGAAATGGCTCTTTACCTCAACAATCTGGGTGTAAACGAGAGCAATACCTATTTATATATACAGGGTCATCATCTCTTCGACCTGGTAGTAAGTCCCATCGTCCAGAGCGTTTGCGATGCTTTGCGCAATGATAGGGAGAACGAAATCCGCGACCGTGCCATCCATTCCGAGCAGGCCCGCACCGAGATGGCATGCTATGAGAACAGTCTGGGCAAGGTAAAAATGATGATGAAGAAAAACACCTTCTACCAGTTCTCACCGGAATTCCAGAAGATTCAGGCGGATGTGGAAAAGTATTTGGAAAGGTAAAAAAGTAAAAAGGTAAAAAGAAAGCAGGCAGATGATATCCCGCCAGGCTCTTTTTACCTTTTTACCTTTTTACTTTTTTACCTTTAAATTTATACGTATGTCTCCAGGAACTTCAAGGTTCCTTCTACCTTCAATGTCTGGGTAGCGGCTGGAACTACGATGCTCTCGCCGCCCTGGAGCGTAATTTCGTTACCCTCGTTGTCGGTAATCTTAGCCTCACCCTTCAAGCCAATCAGAATCACGAAGCTATCCAACTCTGAATAATCCAAAGTCATTGGATCATTGAGATCATAAACGGCTGTGGTGAAGTAAGGGCACTGTACTATGCTTACACCCTGATTCTTGGCTGGAGTGTAGTGCTGGCGATAGTCTGCCAATACGGTGTAGTCGATGCACTCAGATGCCTCCTTGGTGTGGAGCTGGCGATAGTTGCCATCCTTGTCCTTGCGCTTGAAGTCGTAGATGCGATAGGTAACATCGCTGGTCTGCTGAATCTCGGCAACGAAACAGCCTGTTCCGATGGCGTGGATTCTGCCGGCAGGAATAAAGAAACAGTCACCTTCCTTTACCTCATACTGAGCCAGGGCATCGGTAATGGTATCATTCTCTACCATCTCCTTGTACTGCTCAGGGGTAATCTGCATCTTCAAGCCGTTGTAGAGTTTGGCATCCGGCTCACATGGCAATGCATACCACATCTCGGTCTTGCCGCGCTCCTTACCCTGCTTCTTGGCAATTTCATCATTAGGATGCACCTGGATAGAGAGGTCGCGGTTGGCATCGATAAACTTGATGAGCAGTGGAAACTCATTGCCGAAACGCTTGTAGTTCTCTTCTCCGAGGAAACTCCCCTTCAGTTCTGCAACAACCTCGTTGAGGCTCTTGCCCTGCATCTCGCCATCGGCTACGATGCTTTCATTTCCTGGTACTCCAGAGATTTCCCAGCTTTCTCCCACATTCTCCTGCTTTACGTCGAGATGTTTGAAAGCGATAATCTTACTGCCACCCCAGATGGTGGATTTTAATAGCGGTTGAAATTTTAATGGTTTCATTTTACTTATATTTAGTTTATAATTGTGCTCGATAGCACCGTTTCTTACTCTCCAGTTAAGGCCTTTTGAACCTATACCTTATTATATATAACGCTTTTGGGGCGAAATATACTTAGTCTAGTAAGCGTATTTCTTACTCCAAATATCATTTTTCTCTCTTGGTTTCTAACTCCTCTCAGGGAAGGTTAGTTTTCTCTCCAGAACGCTGGCGTAAAGATAACCAGCACACTGAATATCTCCAGACGGCCGATGAGCATCATCAGCGAGCAGAACCATTTTGCCACATCCGGCAGTTCGCTCCACGACATGGTTGGTCCGATTTCCGTACCCAGCGTAGGTCCTACATTACCCACACAACTCAGGGTGATGGTGATGGCATTGGTATTGTCAATGCCCATGGCTATCATCGTGAACGATATCACCAGACAGATGATGAGATAAGTGGTGAGGAAGGCGAGCAGCGTAACTCGCTTCTGCATCGGTACGTTCACACCATCAATCTTCAATGGCAGCACGGCGTTAGGATGCAGAATCTGGCGGAATTCATTCTTCACCATTCTTACCAGCATCACGCCACGGATACATTTCAGACCTCCACTCGTACTGCCTGAGCAGGCTCCGAAGAACATGCAGGCTGCCAATACCACCCAGGTAACGTGAGGCCACACAGCAGCATCGTCGTTAAATAATCCCGTGGTGGTGATGAATGATACCACCTGGAAGATAGCACTTCTGAAGGCATGCTCCACATCGTAGTTGCGCATCGCTATCAGCTCTACCATGATGAAAGCCGTGAAGGCTGTAACGAGGAGTATATAGAACTTAAACTCTGAATTCTTGAACAGATCCTTGATCTTGAACTTGATGACGGCTGCATAGAGCAGGGTGAAATTAACACCCGACAGGAAGCAGAAGAAGGCACAGATGTATTCCAGCGCCGGCGAATGGAAAAACGAGGTACTACTGTTATGAGTAGAGAAACCTCCTGTAGCCGTAGTGGTCATCGCATAGTTGAAACTGTCGAAGAGATTCATTCCTGCCACATAGTAGGATGCGATGCAGGCAATGGTGAGCATCAGATAGATACTCCATATCCATTTAGCCGAAGTGGAAAGCCGGGGATGCAGTTTGGTCTTGATAGGTCCTGTTGCCTCGGCAGCAAACACCTTGGTCTGTCCTCCTACAAGCGAAGGCAGCAGGGCGATGGTGAAGAATACGATTCCCAGACCGCCTATCCATTGGGTGAGCGAACGCCAGAAGAGCAGTCCGTGGGGGAAACATTCTACATCATCTAATATTGTAGCTCCCGTTGTCGTAAATCCCGACATGGTTTCGAAGTAGGCATCGGTAAAGTTGTTGATGTATCCACTCACCATGAAGGGGAGGGTTCCGAAGAAACTGAATACAATCCATGAGAGCGTTACCACGAGATAGGCATCACGGCGCGACATCGAGTTATCGGCTCCATGTCCTCGCCATTTCAGCACCAGTCCGCCTCCGATGGTGGTAAGTGTTGCCACAATGAAGGCAAAGATGTCGTCCTGCTGGTAATAGAAAGCTACCAGTAGACTGACGAAGAGCAGGAAAGCCTCGATGAAAAGCAGTTGCCCTAAAATCTTATATATTAATTTGCTGTTTATCATATATGAAGTATGTCTCTATCTCCTTCATGCTTAGATGAAGTATTTCTCAATTTTCTTCATGTTGATGTTGTGGCAGAAAACCATCACCGAGTCGCCCGGTTCTATCTGTGTATTACCCGAAACGAGCATTCCTTCTTCACCGCGAACCAGTCCACCGATGGTTACACCGATAGGCATGCCGAGTTCCTTCACCGGTTTCTGGGTTACCTTCGAACCTTCTTTGGCTATAAACTCTGCCACATCGGCGTTGGCGCTCATCAGGAATCTCACATTCATCACGTCGGCATCGAGCATCATCTGGTAGATGTAGCTGGCGGCAATCATCTTCTTGTTGATGATGGTACCGATATCCAGACTCTCTGCCATGCTCACGTAGTCTACGTTTTCTACGGCAGCCACCGTCTTGCGCACACCCATTCTCTTGGCGGTAAGACAGGCCAGAATATTGGTTTCGGCGTTACCGGTCAGTGCCACGAAGGCTTGCGTGCTGCGGATACCTTCTTCTACGAGCAGCGGAATGTCGCGTCCGTCTCCATGAATGATGAGCGTCTTGTTCTCATCGAGAATATCGTTGAGATATTCGCAGCGCTCCTCGCTCATCTCGATAATCTTGCATTCCATATATTCCGGCATCTTCTTCACGGCTCTTACGGCTGTGCGTCCGCCACCCATAATCATCACGTTCTTCACATCCACATAGTGCTCCTTACCCACAATCTTGCGGATATATGGGATATAGTTGCGGGTGGTCATGAAGTAGGCGAGGTCGTAGAGTTTCAGCTCGTCGTTACCGCCAGGGATGATGGTATCACTGCCTCGCTTGATGGCTACCACGTGATAAGGGTCGTTAGGACCGCTGATGTTCTTGAGCGGTTCGTTCAGTATCTCGCATCCTTCGCGCAGTTTGATGCCGAGCATGACGAGTGCGCCGTCGTGCACATCCCAACGCTGACGTACCCAACTCATTTTCAATCCGTTATTGATATCTACGGCTGCGAGCATCTCCGGATAAATCAGTTTGTTGATACCTAATCCTTTGAAGAATTCCTGAGCCTGCGGATCCATATACTCCGGGTTATCCACACGGGCCACCGTTCTTTTGGCACCCAGGTTCTTGGCAAGGATGCTAGCTGTGATGTTGGTACTTTCTACCGGAGTAACGGCGATGAAGAGGTCGGCATCTGCAACCCCTGCATCGCGTAAGATGTGAAGACTGGTAGGCTTGCCCAGCATGGTGAGCAGGTCGCAGTCGGAGCCAATGCTGGCCAGGCGCTCTTCGCTTTCATCGATGAGCGTAATCTCTTCATTGCTGCGTGACAGGAGTCTCGCCAGGTGAGTACCTATGGCATGTGCGCCAGCTATGATTATTTTCATTTCTTAATTGCTTCTTTGATTGATTCTTTATCGAGATGCACGATTTCCCTGAGCTGTGCCACGGTTCCGTGTTCCACAAACTCATCTGGCAATCCCATTCGGGTCATCTTTGGCTGATAGTCATGGTCGTTCATCCATTCCAGTACGGCTGAGCCCATACCGCCCATACGAACGCCGTCTTCGATGGTGATGATGCGGCTGAACTTTTCGCCCACCTCTTTCAGAATGTTTTCATCGAGTGGCTTGAGGAATCGCATATCGTAGTGGGCGATGCTCATTCCGGTTTCGGCTTCAACCTCAGCGATAGCCTGAGCGGCATCGTTTCCGATAGGACCGATGGTGAGAACAGCCACATCGGTTCCGTCTTTCAGCTTTCTGCCGGTACCGGTCTTGATTTCCTCCATTGGGTTGCGCCAGTCTACGAGCACACCCTTGCCTCTCGGATAACGGATTACATAGCTGCCATGACCTGGCAACTGGGCTGAATACATCAGGTTGCGCAACTCATGCTCGTTCATCGGAGATGCGATGGTGAGATGCGGAATCGGACGGAGAGCCGCCATATCGAAGGCACCATGATGGGTTGGTCCGTCTTCGCCTACCAGTCCGGCACGGTCCAGACACATGATAACCGGCAGGTTGAGCAGTGCCATGTCGTGGATGATGTTATCGTAGGCACGCTGTGCAAACGAACTGTAGATATTGCAGAATGGGATGAGTCCGTCTTTCGCCATACCTCCTGAGAAGGTGACGGCATGCCCCTCGGCAATACCTACATCGAAGGTACGGTTTGGCATCGCCTTCATCATGATGTTCATGGAGCATCCTGTAGGCATGGCTGGTGTCACACCTACAATCTTCGGATTTTTCTGAGCCAGTTCAAGCAGCGTCTCACCGAAAACATCCTGATATTTAGGAGGCTGGTTGCTGGTATCGGCAATGAGTCTCTCACCCGTTTCCGGATCGAATTTGCCTGGTGCGTGCCAGATGGTGGCACACTTCTCGGCTGGTTCGTAACCCTTTCCCTTGGTGGTATGCAGATGCAGCAGCTTAGGACCCTTCATGTTCTTAAGCTGTTTGAGCACTCTCGCCACTTCCTTTACGTCATGACCGTCGAAAGGTCCGAAGTAGCGGATATTCATACCCTCGAAGATGTTCTGCTGATGACTCAGTGCCGACTTCAATGCATTGTTCAGGCGCAGGATGCCCTTCTTGCGGTCTTCGTTGAGATAACCTTTGGAGTGCAGCCACTGTGATGCCTTGAAGCGCAGGCGGTTGTAGGTCTCGTTGGTATCGAGGTTCAGGAGATATTTCTCCATACCGCCCACAGCCCGGTCGATACTCATATCGTTGTCGTTCAGGATGATGAGCATGTCGTTAGGTGTACTTGATACGTTGTTCAGTCCCTCGAATGCCAGTCCGCCGCTCATGGCTCCATCGCCAATGACGGCCACTACGTGCCTGTTGGTATCTCCGTTTTCGCGTGCGGCAACGGCCATACCGAGTGCTGCGGAGATGGAATTGCTCGCATGTCCGCAGGCGAAGGTATCATATTCGCTTTCTAAAGGTGTAGGGAATGGACGGATGCCGTGCAACTTGCGGTTGGTACAGAAGTTGTCGCGGCGTCCTGTTAATATCTTATGTCCGTAGGCCTGGTGTCCCACATCCCATACAATACGGTCGTATGGGGTGTTGTAGATATAATGTAGGGCTACGGTTATTTCCACCACGCCAAGAGAGGAGGCAAAATGACCGGGGTTGACGGCAACCTCGTCGATAATGTCTTCTCTTAACTCTTTGCAGACTTGTGGCAGCTGGTCAATGCTCAGCCGTCTCAAATCTTCCGGGTATTTTATACTATTTAATAGACTAAACTTGTTCTTGTCCATGTTTTCTTCGTGAAAATCTTGTGCAAAGATAATGCTTTTTTCCTATATAAAGCACTTTTGAGGCAATATTTTCGCTTTTTCCGATTATTCTTTGTATTTTTGCAAAGGAAATTTCTGAAAAAGGGATGAAATCCGGAATTAGTTATATAAAAATAAGCAAATAAATACCTTTATCGTGATGAGAAAAAATGTATTACTTTTGGGAGCCATGATGATGGTTTCCATGTCTCTGATGGCGCAGACCAAGGGTGGCGGCATCAGTCAGTCTGCTCTCCAGCAGATGGAGAAAAGCCAGCAGTCAGGTGTAGCCAACAAGGCACTCTTCAATGCGATTGCCAACAACAGCATTGATGACCTTGTGAAGAATCATGCCAACGAGGCCCCGGTTGATACTCATTTCAGCATCGAGACTCCTTCGCAGAGCATTCACAACCAGAAGAGTTCGGGCCGTTGCTGGATGTTCAGCGGTTTCAACGTGCTCCGTTCCAACTTTGCTGTCAACGACAAGCAGGGCAGAGTGGTGGAGTATTCTCAGGATTATCTCTTCTTCTATGACCAGCTGGAGAAGGCTAACCTGATGCTCCAGGGGGTTATCGACCTCGGCAAGAAGAGTATCGAGGATCCTCAGGTGCAATTCTTCTTCAAGAATCCGCTCAATGATGGCGGTACTTTCTGTGGTGTTGCCGATTTGGCAAGCAAGTATGGTCTCGTACCTATGAGTGCCCAGCCTGAGACCTTCTCAAGCAACAATACTTCCAAGATGAGCCGTCTCGTAAGCAGCAAGCTCCGCGAGTATGGTCTGGAACTCCGCAAGATGGTGGCTCAGGGCAAGAAATCTGCAGCTATCCAGGCTCGCAAGAACGAGATGCTCGGTCAGGTTTATCACATGCTGAGTCTTACTCTCGGTGAACCGGTAAAGGAATTTACCTATGTTTTCCGCGACAAGGATGGCAAGCAGATTGGCGAGGCTAAAAAGTATACTCCTAAGAGTTTCTATGAGGAAACCGTAGGCAAGGATCTCAACGGCACTTTCCTGATGGTGATGAACGATCCACGCCGTCCTTACCACAAGACATACGAGGTAGAATACGACCGCCACACCTACGATGGTCATAACTGGAAGTATCTGAACCTGCCTATGGAGGAGATTGCCCAGCTCGCCATCGCCTCTCTAAAGGATGGTCATAAGATGTATTCAAGTTATGATGTTGGCAAGCAGCTTGATAGAAAGCGCGGCTATCTGGCACTCGACAACTTCGATTACGCCAGCCTCTTCAATACCTCATTCCCAATGAACAAGGCTGACCGCATCGCTACTTTTGATAGCGGTTCTACTCATGCCATGACGCTGACAGCTGTAGATCTCGATGCCAATGGCAAGCCTGTAAAGTGGAAGGTGGAGAACAGTTGGGGTGCCGACAATGGTTTTGCCGGTTGCTTCATCATGACCAACGATTGGTTCAACGAGTACATGTTCCGTCTGGTAGTAAACAAGAAGTATGCTTCTGAGCAGCTCTTGAAGGAATTCGACCAGAAGCCAACCATGCTGACTCCAGATGATCCTCTGTTCCAGTTGGAAGACTAATTCATCAAGAAATATAGATTTAAACCGTATTTTTCTCGAGAAAAGAGAAGAATACGGTTTATTTTTTGTATTTTTGTACCCGAAATAATGGTAAGAACGTTATTTATATAAAAGCTATATAGATTATGTTAGAGAAAAGTAAGCGTGAGCGCATCATTGCGCTCGTTAATAAAGAGGTGGTTCCTGCCATCGGCTGTACCGAACCGATGGCTGTGGCACTATGTACAGCCAAGGCTGCTACAACATTGGGCAAGCGCCCTGAACGTATTGAAGTTCTTCTGAGTCCTAATATGCTCAAGAATGCGATGGGTGTCGGCATTCCTGGCACGGGTATGATTGGTTTGCCTATCGCCGTATCGCTGGGTGCGCTCATCGGAAAGCCTGAATATCAGCTGGAAGTGTTGAAAGACCTCACTCCCGACAGTCTGGAGCAGGGCAAACAATATATCAAGGATGCGGATATCAACATCAAACTGAAGCAGGGTGATGTGGATAAACTCTATATCGAAATCATCTGTCATGCCGGTGAAGACCAGGCTACGGCAATTATCTCCGGTTCACATACCCATTTTGTGTATGTTGAGCGTAATGGTGAGGTAGTGCTCGATAAGCGTGGCGGTACTGTGGGTGATGAGGCTGATGATGACATCCAGCTCAATTTCCCGATGGTTTACGAGTTTGCAACAACAGCTCCGCTCGATGAGATTTCTTTCATTCTCAAGACCAGGGACTATAATATGAAGGCTGCCGAGTTGAGTATCAAAGGCAACTATGGCCACTGTCTGGGCAAGACGATGGACCGTCCGTTGAGTCATGGTATCTTCGGCGATAATATTTTCTCGCATATCATCTCCCGCACCGCTTCAGCCTGTGATGCCCGTATGGGTGGTGCCATGATTCCGGTGATGAGTAACAGCGGCAGCGGCAACCAGGGCATCTGTGCAACGAATCCTGTGGTGGTTTATGCGCTGGAGAACGAGAATACCGAGGAGGAAATGATCCGTGCCCTGATGCTCAGTCATCTGACTGCCATCTATATCAAGCAGAGCTTAGGCAAGCTTTCTGCTCTTTGCGGTTGTGTGGTAGCCAGTACGGGCAGCAGTTGCGGCATTACCTATCTGATGGGTGGCGATTATACCCGCATCTGCAATTCTGTCAAGAATATGGTAGCCAATCTCACCGGTATGATTTGTGACGGAGCGAAACCAAGTTGTGCCCTGAAGATTTCATCAGGTGTCAGCACCGCTCTTCTTTCCGCCCTCCTTTCTATGGAAGGCAAGTGTGTCACCTCTGCCGAGGGTATCGTAGATGATGATGTGGATAAGTGCATCCACAACCTCACGAGCATCGGTGCCGATGCGATGAGAGCTACCGATGATATGGTGCTTGATATCATGACGCATAAATAATATAGCTTTTGATAAGTTATTTAAATAGTCTTAGAAACCTGTATTATTTACCTTTTAAATATAGTTTCGTATGGTTGCCGGCAGCTGCCGGCAACCTTGCTGTCATATGCCGACAATGTTGCTGCCATATGCCAGCAACCTTGCTGGCGGCTGCCGACTATTGGATAGATCTACTTCTTCATGCCGATAGATACGGCTTCTGTAGCTAATTCACATGCTTGCAATGGATTATAAAACAAAGCTACAATGGACTTAAAGCATGATGTTTATACTGTTACCAATGATTTTTTGAATCATTTGAAAGAAATCGAACTGAGGCTTACTTCGCAGACTAATGAAGCTTGTTTCAATAGCAAACAAAGCCTTTTTATCTTATATCATCAGTAAAATCGTGAGGGATAAGCCCAAATCGTGATGGATGCGTGATGGATAAAGCCCCCCTTTAGAATATCCATCACTCGCGTTATTTCTTGTTAATCAGTAACTTATCCTGCTTTCTCTTGAAAATCGTGATGGATGATAGATGATTTGGAAAAACTTATACGCCTTTTCTTGAAGATAATCGCAGATAGGTTAATGTTTGCACAAGGAAACGGCTCGCAAGAAATCGAAACTTCTTGCGAGCCGTTTTATTATTGTGATGCAAGTGAATTCTTCACTCTTCACTCTTCGTTCTTCACTCCCAATTATACGAGTGTTGCAACGATTTCCTCACGGGTTCCTGGCAACATATCGATAACAGGAATCTCTGGCATGGTGTAGCAACCTGGCTGCAGACGGAATGAAGCACGAGCCACGTTAACCAATACCTGAGCGGTGAGGGCTGGGTTGTTGATGCTCATATTGAACTCGAAACGCTGGTTCTGAGTCTTGCCTGATACACCCTTGCGAACGAGGTTCACACCATGACCCATATCCTTTACATCATCTACTGATGCTACGGCGAATACGTGGGTCTCATCATGAGCGAAGTATGGATCGGCCTTGATTTCGGCTGTTACATCCTCAAGCTTGGCACCTTCTTCCAACTCTACGTATACCATACGGCGGTGGATACCCTCACCCAATGGGATGGTTACAGAGAGCGCTTCCTTTACGCCCTTCTTGCCACGAACACAAACTGAATGACCCATACTCATACCAGGACCGAAGTTGGTATATGTCAAGCCTTTAGGAGCAAGGCTCTCCATCAGAACACGTACGATAGAATCAGAACCTGGGTCCCAACCTGCAGAGATAACGCTTACCTTGCCAGCCTTCTTGCAGTTTTCCATCTGCTTGGTACGGTAGTCGAGGATGCTGGTGTGGATATCGAAGCTGTCTACGGTGTTGATACCGAGGGCAACGATCTTCTCTGCATACTCAGGGCAAGAGCGGGTAGGGGTTGCGAGGATAGCAACATCTACATCCTTCAACTTGGTGATGTCGTCTACTACTTCATAGTTTGCCAACTCAGCTGGTTTGTCCTTGGCACCCTGACGACGTACAATACCTGCAATCTCAAAGTCAGGAGCTGCTTCGAGTGCCTCAACAGTAAACTTACCGATGTTGCCGTATCCTACTACGGCTGCTCTAAATTTCTTCATTGTCTTATTTCTTTTATTTTGTTGTTTTTATTTCTTGCGGTTTAGTCATCCAACGGATATGTTTTCCGCTTTTCATTCTATTTCCGGTTGCAAAAGTATAGCTTTTTCTTGAAATACGTGACGTTTTAATAGAATTTTAACTCATAAAAGTTGCAAAAAGTAGTAAAATCATAGTTTTTAGGTATGAATAAGCGGAGATTTGTAAGGTATCTGCTGCAAGAGCCTTACAGTTTCGTTATTTTGTTGCGAAACATCATACATCCTCTTTCCGATTCCTCCCGATGTGCTTTGAATTACGTCGGGACGTAGCTTTTGCTGCGTCCCGACGTCTCTGGCTCTGCGTCGGGACGTATTACATGCTACGTCGGGATGTAATTTCTGGCAAATCTTTGCACTTGTATAATTAGGTGAGAATGAAATATGCAGGTTAAATGTTGCCTTTCTTGAATTCATCTAATGTCATTTCTGCATTGAACCCCATAATTCCACTGTCATTCTTAACAATTTCTTTCAATGCTTTTACTGCTTTTGGAGTATTAACGTGCAATAGTGCATAAGCTGCCCATATTCTTACAGAAAGATTGTTATCTTCCAAAAGAGGTTCTAAAATTTCATATTTATGTTCTGCAGAAATGTACTTGATGGCATTTATTATATTTTTGTGGCTTTTGTTACCACGTTTGTTGTCACCATTTTGCGTACATTCCCCATGAATGATTGCATTTTCTTTAAAACAGATTAATGCTTCTTCTAAATTCTTGATTTTCATAACTATTGGTTTGCAATATCTAAAACTAAATTCCCTGTAAGGTAAGCTTCTGACGTATTTAATTCTATATTTTTATTTATTTCTTTAATGACTTTTCCGTCTAGCGGTAGCAGACCTTCGTATGAGAGACTTCCAATCTTTAAGTTATATCTGGATAGTATTTTGGTGATGTCTGAAACTATACGGCTTTCCTTCGCTTTTTTGTTAAAATATTCGCCATGTGGAATGTTTATGTTCCTGTATTCCTCCATAGAAGTATAGATGGAATTTTCATTCCACATTTCTGTTCTTATAAATATTTGTTGAAGCCTAGAGAGGGGAATATTTTCTTTATTTTGTTTTTCTATGATGGTGGACAAAAAATCCAAAGTCTCTTTATAACTAAGTTTCGAATATTTTTTATTAGTTTGGTATTTTACAAAGATAGAGAAGTTTCCTTTTTCTGTGATTTGGATATCTATAACAGGGATAGCCTCATTATCTTGTATATAGGCATGATACTCCATACTTTTTATAAAAGGATAAGACGATTGTCCTAATTGTTCTTTAATCTCTATTGAGTTTTTATGATTTCGTTTCTGCTTCGAATTGCACGAAATCATAAGTAATAACATCATAATGAAGATAATTTTGTTATACATATCGAGTATTTTTTTTATTTTAATGAAATATTTCTGTTCGTATTCACGAAATAGGTGTTTATGCAAACTTTCATATCTGCATAATTATTTGCCTGGCAGCTATAGTATGCTCCCAATATTATGCTATTTATTTTCATATTTAAAATTTTTAATGACGTATCCATAATGAAGTTTGAGCTCCTCTTAAAAAAAATCTTTTATATGTGCTCCACATCACACGCTTTAATATTAGAAGTTAAATTGTAATTTGGCTGCAAATATAAGGATTTTTTTTTGTAATCGACAAACTTTTTAAAAGAAAAAAATCGCAGACTTGAATTTGCGAGCTTTTTATCGATGTTAGAGTTACAGTGAACAGTGAATTCTTCACTTTTTATTAAAGTAGTAAAATCATAGTTTTTTAGATTAGATATGAATAAGCAGAGATTTGTAAAGTATCCGTAGCAAGAACCTTACAGTTTCGCTATTTTGTTACGAAACATCATTCATCCTCTTTCCAATACCTCCCGATGCGCTTTGCACTATGTCGGGACGTAATTTCTGGAAGTCTGTTACAATAATCCCGCCATTCGCACGTTATTAATATATTAATTTAATTAGGAGAAAAAGAAAATGATAGAATATATTCATGGCGATCTGACAGAGCTGACACCTGCGCTGGCTATTGTTGAGACTGCGGGGGTGGGCTACGGACTCAATATATCGCTCAATACATATACTGCCATTCAGGGCAAACAGGAAGTGAAACTCTATGTTCACGAAGTGCTGGTGGCTGGTGGAAGAGATGACTCTTTCACCCTTTTCGGCTTTGCTACCAAACAGGAACGTGAACTCTACCGCCTCCTCATCACCGTTTCTGGAGTAGGCGGAAATACAGCCCGCATGATTCTCTCTTCACTCTCGCCACGCGAACTCTGCGAAATCATCTCTACTGGTAACGATAAGGTGCTGAAAACCGTGAAGGGTATCGGACTGAAGACGGCACAGCGAATCATCATCGACCTGAAAGATAAAATCGTGAGCCTCGGCATTGCTGACGAACTGCCAGCCAGCGGAGGCAATGTGGTGATGGTAAACAATGACGTAAAGGATGAGGCGGTAAGCGCCCTCACCATGCTCGGCTTCTCGCCAGCACCATCTGCCAAGGTAGTAGTAGATATCCTCAAGGCACAGCCTGATCTCCCGGTAGAACAGGTTGTGAAACTGGCATTGAAGCAAATCAAATAAGTTAGGAGTTTTTTATCGATGAAACAGAAGCAAAGATTCATATCTTTTCTATTGGCTTGGCTGATGGTGACAACCTTCAGCTATGCGATAGCTTTGCCTCAACTTCAGGACGATAAAAAGAAAAACCATACCAGCACAGCCCAGCCCGTGCAGCTCGATGAAGATACCATTCCCGATTCGCTGCTGCATACCCGCTGGCAGATTCAGCGCACCCAACCTTACTCCCTGAGCGACCTCTATCAGAGTCCGCTCGACCTGAAACGTCCTGATAATCTGCAATATCAGGTAGTTTACAACGATACCATCGACCGCTATATCATCGGCAACCGCATGGGCTCAACCTGGCTTTCGGCTCCTATCATGCTCACTCCGAAAGAGTATCTTGCATGGACCGAACAGCAGCAGCGCAACAGCTACTTCCGCAAGCAGAACGATGAAATCTTCCAGGCAAAAGGCAAGGAGAAGTTCGATTTCTCAGATATGCACTTCGACTTGGGACCTGCCGAGAAAATCTTCGGTCCTGGTGGCATCAGAGTGAAGACTCAGGGTTCTGCCGAACTCAAGTTCGGTATCAACAAGAAAAACATCGACAATCCTTCGTTGCCTATCCGCAACCGAAAGACGACGATGATGGATTTTGATGAGAAAATCAACCTCAACGTCAACGGAAAGGTGGGAGATAAGGTGAACATGAACCTGAATTACAACACCGATGCCACCTTCGATTTCGATGCACAGAACATGAAACTGAAGTACGACGGCAAGGAAGATGAAATCATCAAACTCGTTGAGGCGGGCAACGTCTCCTTCCCTTCCAACTCTTCGCTCATCAAAGGCGCCAGCAGTCTGTTTGGTGTTAGAACCGATATGCAGTTTGGCAAACTCAAGCTGCAGATGGTAGCTTCGCAGAAGAAGAGCTCATCGAAGAGCGTATCTACTAGGGGCGGTGTACAGCTCACTCCTTTTGAGTTGAATGTAGCCGATTATGAGGAGAACCGCCACTTCTTCCTCTCCCAGTATTTCAGAAACCATTATGATGCCTGGATGCAGAAACTTCCTAATCTCACCACGGGCATCACCATCAACCGTGTGGAGGTGTGGGTTACCAACAAAACCGGCAATACCACCAATACCCGAAACATCGTAGCCCTGACCGACCTGGGCGAGAACCAGAAACTGAGCAACCCGATGTGGGCGGCGAGCGGACAGGTGCCTTCTAACCAGGCGAATACTGAGTATGCTGCAATGAACAGCCAATATGCTGCTGCCCGTGACATCGACCAGGCAGCAACCACTCTCGATGGAGGCGGACTGGTTGGCGGAGCCGATTATGAGAAGCTGGAGAGTGCCCGTCTGCTCAATTCTTCTGAGTATACGGTCAATACTGCATTGGGTTATATCTCATTGAAAACCAGTCTGCAGACCGATCAGGTGCTTGCTGTAGCCTATGAGTATACCTCGGGAGGCGTTACCTATCAGGTGGGCGAGTTTGCATCCGATCTCAGCGATACCAAGCAGGCACTCTTTGTGAAATCGCTCAAGAATACCAGCAATAATCCGCGACAGGGCAACTGGGGGCTGATGATGAAGAACGTTTATTATCTGGCTTCTACCGTAGAGAAGGAGAAGTTCCGCCTGGATGTAAAATACCAGAGCGATACCACCGGCGTATATCTCAGTTATATCCCTGAGCAGCAGGTGAAGGAGCAGCCAATCATCCGTGTGCTGGGCGCCGACCGTCTGGATAACAACAACAAGGCACACAGCAATGGATATTTCGATTATGTAGAAGGCTATACCATCTCTAACGGACGCGTGTTCATTCCGAAGGTAGAGCCTTTCGGCAGTTATATGCGTGATTATCTGGTCAAGCGGGGCGTGGCTGCCGACAAGGCAGAAAAGTATGCCTTTACCGAACTCTATGACAGTACGAAGACCGTAGCCAAGCAGATAGCCGAGAAGAACAAGTATCAGATTGTGGGACAGTTCAAGGGCTCTGCAGCCAATGTCATCTCGCTCGATGCCTACAATGTGCCACAGGGTTCGGTCTTAGTTACGGTAGGCGGTATCACCCTGAAAGAGGGCACCGACTATTCGGTAGATTACAGTGCCGGCGAGGTGACCATCCTGAACCAGAGCATCATCGATGCCGGTACGGCTGTCAACGTTTCTCTGGAGAGTAATACCGATTTCGGACAAACCCGAAAAACGATGTTCGGACTGAACTGGGAGTATGATTTTACCAAGAACTTCCAGTTGAGTGGTACTATCCAGCACCTCTCAGAACAGGCGCTTACCACCAAGGTATCCTTGGGCTCCGAACCGCTGAAGAACACCCTTTGGGGCATCAATCTCAACTGGCGCAAGGAGAGTCAGTGGCTCACCAATGTGCTTGACAAGATACCATTCCTGCACCTTACCCAGCCATCGCAGATATCCTTTACAGGAGAATTTGCCCAGCTCATTGCCGGTGAGGCAGGCGGCACACAGGACAATGCATCTTATATCGATGATTTCGAGGGTACGAAGACCACCATCGATGTGATGACTCCTACTTCCTGGTTTATATCCAGTGTGCCTTCGCTCAATTTCAAGGACGATTACAGCGACAAGACCGGTCTGAGCAGCGGCTTCCACCGTTCGCGTCTTGCCTGGTATACCATCGATCCGCTGTTCACCCGCCGTGGAAGTTCGCTCACTCCGGGACATATCAAGGGCGACCTCAAGCAGTTGAGTAACCATTATGTCCGCGAGGTCTATACCAAGGAACTCTTCCCATTGCGCGACCAGAGCAGTTATCAGGGAGCTACCAATACCCTGAATATACTCAATCTGGCTTACTATCCAAGCGAGCCGGGACCATACAACTTCAATGTAACAGATTTGCAGGCTGACGGAACCCTGCAGAATCCGCAGCGCAACTGGGGCGGAATGATGCGTAAGCTGGATACCAACGATTTCGAGCAGGCAAACATCGAATACATCGAGTTCTGGATGCTCGATCCGTTCATCTACTCCCGTGAGCAGGCTGATGCTGCCGATTACGGTGGCGATTTCTACATCAATCTGGGCGAGGTGAGCGAGGATATCCTGCGTGATGGCAAGAAATTCTATGAGAGTGGTATGCCGGTAGATGGCAGCAAGAGCTACACCTATACACAGTGGGGTAAGATTCCTACCCAGAGCACCGTGACCTATGCCTTTGCTACCACCAGTGGCAGCAGAGCCTTGCAGGATGTGGGTTTCAACGGACTGACCGATGCCGAGGAGCAGGAATTCTACAAGAGTGCTTATCTCGACCAGATTCAGGGCAAGGTGAACCAGGCGGTATTCGATAGCATCTTTGCCGATCCGGCACGTGATGACTACCACTATTTCCGCGGTTCCGACTGGGATGAGATGCACGCTCCTATCTTGCAGCGATATAAGTATATCAACAATCCTCAGGGCAACTCGCCTGACAGCGACAGCCGTTCTGAGAGCTATGATACTTCTTATAAGTCAACGCCGGATGTCGAGGATATCAACCAGGATTATACCCTCAACGAATATGAGAAATACTTCCAGTATCGTGTCAGCATCCGTCCGGAAGATCTCGTGGTAGGTAACAATCATATTGTAGATAAGCGTGAATACAGCCAGACCTGGCGTGATAATACCAAGTCTACCGTTACCTGGTATCAGTTCCGCATACCTATCGATGAGTTTGAGAGCCGTCAGGGTAACATCAACGATTTCTCCAGCATCCGCTTCATGCGTATGTTCCTCACCGGTTTCAAGAAACCTATCGTGCTGCGTTTCGGTACCTTCGACCTCGTGATGGGCAAGTGGCGTACCTATGACCAGCCGCTTAGTGCAGCCAGTGGTGGAACCCTCGACGCAAGCAGCGTGAGTCTGGAAGAGAACGGCGAGAAGACACCGGTCAACTATGTCTTGCCTCCGGGTATCAAGCGCGAACAGGATCCTAGTCAGCCTCAGTTGGTTGAGGCGAACGAGCAGGCGTTGAGTCTGGTGGTCAAGAATATGAGCACTGGCGAGGCGAAGGCGGTTTATAAGAATTCTACCCTTGATCTGCGCCAGTATAAGCGCATCCAGATGTTTGCCCATGCCAATGCATTGGAGCAGAATACCACCCGTCTGCAGGATGGTGATCTCTCAGTCTTCATCCGTCTGGGTAGTGATTACAAGAATAATTACTACGAGTATGAAATCCCGCTGAAACTCACCGAGCCACGCTCCAACTACAACCGCTATGTGCTTGCCGACTGTAAGGCGGTATGGCCTGAGGAGAATATGCTCGATGTGCCGCTGAGTGTCTTTACGGCATTGAAGAAAAACCGCAACAAGGCGAAGGCACAGGGTGTGGCTTCTTATCTCGCTCCTTATTCCATGATGGATGCAGAACATCCGCAGAACAAGATTACCATCGTGGGTAATCCGAGTCTCGGCGAGGTGAAGACCATGATGCTGGGTGTGAGAAACAATTCTGCCGACATCAAGAGCGGTGAGGTATGGATAAACGAACTCCGACTCAAGGAACACAATAATTCGGGTGGTTGGGCTGCCAATGCCAACCTGAACGTACAACTCTCCGATCTGGGTAGCGTGAATGCCACCGGCAGATACATCAGCGAGGGATTCGGCGGTCTGGAAGATGGCGTGGCAAGTCGCACTACCGATAATTACGGTACCTACAGTGTGACCACATCGCTCGAAATGGGTAAGTTCTTCCCTGACAAGGCGAAGGTGAGCATACCTTTATATTATAGTGTTACCAAGGAGAAGACCACTCCTAAGTATAATCCGCTGGATACCGATATGGAGTTGAAGGATGCTCTCGATGCCGCCGGATCCAAGCATGAGCGCGATTCTATCGAGAACATTGCTGCCACCAAGATTACGCAGACCAACTTCTCTATCTCGAATGCCCGGGTGGGTATCGCTACCAAGCGCCATCCGATGCCATACGATCCTGCCAACTTCTCTATCACCTACAGTCATCAGCATCAGTATACTACGGGTGAAACGACGATGTATGAGCGAAAGGACAACTGGCGCGGAGCCCTGGATTATTCGTGGAGCCCGGTTTATAAGGCTTGGGAACCATTCAAGGGACTGAAGAACAAGAGCAAGTGGCTCGACATTCTGAAACGTTTCGGACTGAACTGGCTACCGCAGAACATAGCCTTCAATACCGAGATGACGCGCGATTACTACGAGTTGCAGGAGCGCGATATGGAAACCCTGATGAGTGGAGTTGCCGGAGTAGACTCCAAGTTGCCGCTCACCTTCAGTGAACAGTTCCTCTGGAACCGTGAGTTCTCCATCAACTGGGATTTGACCAAGAACCTGCACATGAACTTCCAGAGTGCTACCCATGCACAGATAGAGGAACCTTATACACCGGTCAACAAGGATCTTTATGCCGACCAGTATCATGCCTGGAAGGACTCCGTATGGACCAGCATCCGCCACTGGGGTGCACCGCTCGACTATAGTCAGAATTTCCAGGCATCTTACAGGTTGCCTCTCAATCTGCTGCCTGTCTTCGACTGGGTGAACAGCGATGCCTCTTACAATGCCAACTATTCTTGGGAGCGCGGTACAGAGGATGAGGAGGGCAACTCGTATGGAAATACTATCAATACCCAGCGCGAACTGACATTGAACGGTAATTTTAACCTGGTGAAACTCTACAACCATGTGCCTTTCCTGAAGAAGGTAAACGATAAGTTTGACCGTACCCAGAGTAGGGCACAGATGCAGCGCAAGAAGCAGGAAAAAAAGAAAAAGAAGCAGGAAGCAAAGGAACTGGCGGCAGATCCGAAGAAGGCGTTGCCTAAGAACAAGCGTGCCTTCGAACGGGAAATCACCCTCCTGCCTGATACTACATTCAAGATACGCCACGGCAAGAATACCAAGCGACTGATTGTGAATGCCAAGACGGAAGACGGCAAAGTGTTCCCGCTTAAATATAAAAAGGTGGATAATAACCAGATCAGAATCATCTCAAAGGTAGATACTGCCATGAAGGTGAAACTCTCCGTACTGGCTAAGGAACCGCTTGATGATAAGAAATGGTATAAGGGATTGCAGTTGGCTAGTCGCCTGGCAATGATGGTGCGCAACGTAAGCATCAACTATCGCAGCAGCTATCAGCTCACCCTGCCGGGCTTCTTGCCTAGTGTGGGTGATGCCTTCGGACAGAAGAAGGTGGGACAGATGGCACCGGGTCTTGATTTCGCCTTCGGTATGGTTGGCGACGATTATATCGAGAAGGCAAGAAACAACGACTGGCTGCTCTGCAACGACAGTATCGCAACACCTGCTACTACCAGCAGAACGGATAATCTTACGCTGCGTGCCACCCTGGAGCCTGTCAAGGATTTCAAGATTGATCTCTCTGCCACACGTACCAAGACCACGCAGAAGAGCATACAGTATATGTATGAAGGAACGCCAACCACCCAGAGTGGAGCCTTCCAGATGACTACCATCTCGCTGGGTTCGGCTTTCGAGGGAATGGGCAATGCCAATTCGGGTTATCGCAGCAAGACCTTCGAGAAGTTTGTCAACTCGCTGGCTGGTTTCAGAGATAGGGTAGAGGCGCAGTATGCCGGAACAGTTTATCCGGCTGGTTCGGCTCTGGCTGGCGGCAAGTTTGATGCTTCCCGCACACCGGTTAACCAGTATAGCAGCGATGTCATGATTCCTGCCTTCCTCAAGGCTTATACCTCGATGGGTGGCAATTCACTCTCGGTATTCCCGGCATTGAGCCGGATGTTGCCAAACTGGACTATCCGTTACAGCGGACTGGGACGTCTGCCTTGGTTCAATGAGCACTTCAAGAGTGTCAACATCAACCACTCTTACAAGAGCGTCTTTGCGGTTGGCAGCTACAACAGTTACAGCACCTTCCAGGAGTATATGAACGGTCTCGGCTTCGTGAGTGATGCCACTACGGGCAATCCGTCGCCAAGCAGCATGTTCAACATCTCGCAGGTAAGTATCAACGAGTCGTTCTCGCCATTATTGGGTATGGATGTCACATTCAACAATAATATGACGGTGAAGGCTGAATATCGCCAGACCCGTGTATTGAACCTCAGTATGACGAGTGTGCAGCTGAACGAGGCATTGAGTAAGGACTGGGTAATAGGTATGGGTTACCGCATCAACAACTTCGATGTTTTCGGCTGGGGCGCCAAAGCCTCCCGTTCCAAGTCGAAGGGCGGCAACAAGAATGCAGCCAACAAGAATGCGTCGAGCACCAAGACGGTTCAGAATGGAACCAACCATGACCTGAATCTTCGTCTTGACTTCAGTTTCCGCAAGCAGGCAGCCATCGTTCGTGATATAGCCTCAATGGTAAGCAGTGCCAGCAGCGGCAACAATGCTCTGAAACTGAGTTTCTCTGCCGATTATACCTTCAGCAAACTCCTTACCATGAGTTTCTATTATGACCGTCAGACCAACACCCCGCTCCTGTCGAGCAGCAGTTATCCTACCACAACGCAGGATTTCGGCCTGAGCATCAAGTTCTCGCTGACGAGATAAAAAGAAAATTTTCTAGAATCAATGGTAGAAAGAAAATTCTCGAATTCTCAAATTCTTGAAAATAAAAAAAGCTCGGATGCATCACAAGCATCCGAGCTTTTTAATATTCTGATAATTCTTGATTACTTCTTGTCGTAAGCATGAACAGGGTAGTCGATGGTATAGTGGAGACCACGGCTCTCCTTGCGCTCTATCGCCATGCGGGTGATGAGATAACCCACGTTAATCATGTTGCGGAGCTCGCAGAGTTCCTTGCTTACCTTTACACGCTTGAAGAGATTCTCGGTCTCTTCGTAGAGAAGGTCGAGACGGTCCCATGCTCGCTTCAGACGGAGGTCACTGCGCACGATACCTACATAGTTGCTCATGCATTCGCCAACCTCTTTCACGCTCTGTGTAATCAGCACCTTCTCTTCGTTGGTCAAAGTACCTTCATCGTTCCATGCTGGTACCTTCTCATTGAAGTCGTACTCATCTACATGTTCAATACTGTGCTTGGCAGCAGTCTCGGCATAAACCACAGCCTCGATGAGCGAGTTGCTGGCAAGACGGTTACCGCCATGCAGACCGGTGCATGAACACTCGCCGAGAGCATAGAGACGATTGATGCTGGAGCAGCCGTTCAAATCTACCTTGATACCACCACACATATAGTGAGCGGCAGGACGAACAGGGATATACTCCTTGGTGATGTCGATGCCAATGCTCAGACACTTGGCGTAGATATTAGGGAAGTGACGCTTGGTCTCCTCAGGATTCTTATGGGTTACATCGAGACAGACATGATCCAATCCGTGAATCTTCATCTCCTTATCGATGGCACGAGCCACGATGTCACGAGGCGCCAGACTCAATCGCTTATCATATTTCTCCATGAAACTTTCGCCGTTAGGCAGACGCAAGATGCCACCGTATCCACGCATCGCCTCGGTGATGAGGAAGGCAGGATGAGTCTCGCCCGGATGATAAAGAGCGGTTGGGTGGAACTGGACAAACTCCATGTCGGCTACAGTTCCCTTGGCACGGTAAACCATCGCCTCGCCATCACCCGTAGCGATGACAGGGTTGGTGGTAGTCTGATAAACGGCACCACATCCGCCGGTACACATCACGGTTACTTTGCTCAGATAGGTATCCACCTTCTGGGTATCAGGATTCAATACGTATGCACCATAACAGTTGATATAAGGAGTGCGGCGAGTAACACGGGCACCCAAGTGGTGCTGAGTGATAATCTCCACGGCGAAATGATTTTCCTTGATATCGATATCCGGACAGTTGCGCACAGCCTCCATCAGACCGCGCTGGATTTCTGCACCCGTATCATCGGCATGATGAAGGATGCGGAACTCGCTGTGACCGCCCTCACGGTGGAGGTCGAACTTGCCGTCCTGCTGCTTATCGAAGTTGACGCCCCACTGCACGAGCTCTTGAATCTGCTCCGGTGCCATGGTGACAACCTGCTTCACTGCTTTATAATCGCTGATGTAATCACCAGCAATCATCGTGTCTTGAATGTGCTTGTCGAAGTTATCCACTTCCAAGTTGGTAACTGACGCAACACCACCCTGTGCAAATGACGTGTTCGCCTCGTCGAGAGAGGTTTTGCAAATCATGCACACTTTACCTTTATGCGCTCTGGCTACTTTCAGGGCGTAACTCATACCGGCAACTCCTGAGCCGATAATCAGAAAATCATACTTATAAACCATTTGAGTTTATTCTTATCTAATTTCAATTTTAAGAACAGGTGTTTTTATCTATAAAACAGCCCCATTCTCTCAGAATTAATTCTTAATTCGTTGCAAAAGTAATAATTAATCTTTAAAATGAGTAATAAGAGAGGGATTTTTTGTAATTTTGCAGCGAAATTTAAGGTTATATAGTCTTTTAGACTATCAAATGGTCGCAAAAACGACTTTATTATAAGGTAATAAATCAAAGTTATGACAGATAGAACTTTTCATAAGCGCTTTACGCTGACGGCACGTATCGGTGTGGCGGTGTTTGCAATTCTGGCTCTCTACTTCTTCTGGGTCAAGCTGGCCATCATTGGCATCTTTGTGGCTATCATCATCGTGGGCATGATAGAGCGCATACTGAATACAACCTATACCTTCAAGATGGTAAAACCGATAGACCTGGATGAGGAAATGGAATATCTCATTATCAATGAGGGCAGGTTCTCTTCCAACAGAAATGTGCCGCTTTGTGATGTCACTGATGTACACATCGTCAAAACTTTCTTCGGTTTGGATCATTGTGTGGTCATCGAATACGGGCATAAGAATATTGTGACCGTTCAGCCGGATAATGAAGAGGCGTTTATGGAGAGAATCAAGAATAAATAATTTCTTTTAAGTTCAGGTGAACTGATAGTGATGAAAAAGATAATATATATGATGTTAGGGCTGATGATGGTATGGATATCCGTACCGGTGCAGGCCCAGAATGTGATTGAAGATGAGGGAATAGAAACGGTTGATGAGGAGGATGTTTCCGACTCTGCACTCGTTGACTCCCTGGCAGCGGATACGCTGGCGCAGAAATTGCCTTGGCCCGAATCGGTGAAGGTGGGTATTGATAAACTCCTTGAGAGCAAGATGTTCGAAACATCACAGGTAGGACTGATGGTCTGGGACCTGTCTGCTGACTCTTGTATCTATCAGAGAAATGAACGACAGCTGATGCGTCCGGCAAGTACGATGAAACTCTTGACTGCCATTACGGCGCTCGATAAGTTGGGCGGTTCTTACCAGTTTAAAACCACTCTGAAATATACCGGTACCATTGAGAATGGGGTGTTGACGGGTAATGTCTATTGTATAGGCGGTATGGATCCCCGTTTCAACAGCGATGATATGTCGGCATTTGTCAATAGTCTGAAGGAAATGGGTGTTGACACCATCCGTGGCAGCATCTATGCCGACCGCTCTTTGAAGGATGCTGATTTGTTGGGTGAAGGCTGGTGCTGGGATGATGATAATCCGGTGCTTTCGCCACTGGTATTCCAGCGCAAGGACATCTTTATGGATAAGTTTCTTGCCAAGCTCCGTGAGGAAGGCATCGAATATTCCTGCTTTGGGGCTTCAGAGAAGGTCTGTCCTGCGAGTGCCTTTACTGTCTGTACCCGATTCCATACGATGGATCAGATTCTGCACAAGATGATGAAGGAGAGTGATAATCTCTATGCCGAGAGCATGTATTATCAGATTGCGGCTTCTACGGGCAATAAATGGGCGAGTGCCAAGAGTGCCCGAAATGTGGAAAGACAGCTTATCCGTAAGATAGGACTCGATCCGGCAAGATATAAACTGGCTGACGGCTCGGGACTTTCGCTCTATAATTATCTCAGTGCCGAACTGGAGGTGAAACTGCTGCGTTATGCTTATCTCAACGGTAATATCATGGACCATCTGAAGCATTCGCTGCCTATCGGTGGGGTAGATGGTACATTGAAGAAGCGTATGAAGAACAGTTTTGTGCATGGCAATGTGAAAGCGAAGACGGGTACGCTGACGGGCATCATCTCATTGGCGGGTTACTGTACTGCAGCCAATGGTCATGAGCTCTGTTTCGCCATCATCAACAATGGTATCATGCATGGCAATAATGCCAGACACTTTGCAGATAAAGTATGTACTTTGCTCTGCCAACCGTGAGCGTTAGTTGATAGTTTATAGTTGATAGTTAGTAGTTTTATGGAGAAAATTCGTAAGTTTGTAGATGAAATGATTACATGGGCAGGAGTCACCGGTGATTTTGTGCCCATGCTGCGCCATATCTTGCTCACCATTACTGCCATTCTCTTGGCGATACTGAGCGATTTTCTTTGTCGCAAGATACTGGTTCCGCTCATCAGTAAGATTACTGATAAGACGGACGTCACTTGGGATGATGTGCTGCTGAACAAGAAGGTGCTCACCTCGGCTTGCCATATTGTGCCGGCTGTGGTGATATGGTCGCTCATGCCACTGATTTATCTGGAGTATCCGATATTCAAGGAGATATTGGAACGGGCTACGGGCATTTATATCGTGGTGATGTCGGTGCGTACGGCTCTGGTTTTCATCGGGTCTTTCAAAGGATTGGAGGATTCTCAGGAGCGACGCTCGTCGACTCAGCAGTATTTTCATACTTTCTGCGGTGTTCTCAGGGTATTGATGCTCTTCGTGGCTGTTGTGGTGGTGGTTGCCATCCTGTTGGGCAAGAACCCGATGACCCTCTTTGCCGGTTTGGGTGCTACCTCGGCAGTCCTGATGCTGGTCTTTAAGGATACCATCACGGGATTGGCGGCAGGTGTGCGTCTTACCAGCAATGATATGTTGCATAAGGGCGACTGGATTACGGTGAAGTCGGTGGATGCCAATGGTATCGTTGAGGATATGTCACTCACGACCGTGAAGGTGCGCAACTTTGATAACACCATCGTTACCATTTCGCCTATTACCCTGGTGAATGGTTCGTTCCAGAACTGGATTGGTATGCAGAAGAGTGGTGGACGAAGAGTGAAGCGCGTGGTTTACTTCGATTTCCGCAGTGTCCGTCTGGTAGATGAGACATTAAAATGCACTCTGCTTACCAAGCATTTCGCTACCGAAGATTCGTTTAAGCTGAAGGAGTCGTTGCAGAAGGCGATAGATAAAGATATACAAGAAGGGAAGGATATTGAGGATTTAAAGAATCCTGCAGCCCTTGCTCCTACCAATCTTCAGCTTTACCGTAAATTCATGGAGAAGTATCTGCGCCAGCGTCCGGAGGTCAATACCGATCTTACGTTGATGGTGCGTCACATGGAAGCCACACAATGCGGTCTTCCTATCGAGTTCTATTTCTTCATCAAGGATAAGGTATGGGTAAATTACGAGCATATCCTCGCCGATATCATGGAGCATGCCTATGCCTTGGCGAATGAGTTCAGTCTGAAGATTTACGAGCAATATCCGGAACAGTAATTACTTTGAACATTGAGATTTGAACATTGAATTTTATGAATAGTTTTTCGGCTGTCATTATCCGTTGGTTTCGTGAGTATGGTAGGGATTTGCCTTGGCGCGAAATCAAGGATCCTTATGCCATCTGGCTGAGCGAAATCATCCTTCAGCAAACCCGCATCGCACAGGGGTGGGAATATTGGGAGCGGTTCATGAAGACCTATCCCAAGGTTGAAGACTTGGCTGCTGCCAGCGAGGATGATGTCTTGAAACTCTGGCAGGGCTTGGGGTATTACTCGCGAGCCCGCAACCTTCATGCTGCTGCCAAACAGATTGTGGCGCTCGGTCGTTTCCCAGATACACTTGAAGGTATCAAAGCCCTGAAAGGGGTGGGCGATTATACTGCAGCAGCCATCGGTTCTTTCGCTTTCGATATTCCGGCGGCAGTAGTAGATGGTAATGTGTATCGGGTTCTTTCACGCTACTTCGGAATAGATACTCCTATCAACTCAACGCAGGGGAAAAAGGAGTTTGCTGTGTTGGCGCAATCACTTTTGCCTGCTTCTGATGCTGCATCTTATAATCAGGGCATGATGGATTTCGGAGCTATTCAGTGCACTCCTCAATCTCCGAAGTGTCTTGTCTGTCCGCTTGCTGAAACCTGTGAGGCTTTGAGAACAGGAAGGGTAGAGGAGTTGCCGGTGAAGAACAAGACACTGAAGGTGAAAACGCGCCATCTCTCCTATATATATATAAGGTGTAAAGGTGATGTGGCTATCCACCGTCGCGGTGAGGGTGATATCTGGCAAGGATTGTGGGAACCATATAACGCATCAGATGCTTTGCAACTGCCTGCCTTTGTCCATAATCCTCTTCTCCTGGCTAAGGATGTGAAGCATGTACTTACCCATCGCATCCTCCTTGCCGACTTCTATCTGCAGGAAACAGAAACCCGCCCCCTGCTTCCTGATGATTATATCTGGGTGAAAGAGGACGAGATAGAACAGTATGGTGTTCCTAGATTGATAGAAATCTTGTTGGAAATGGTTCAAGCTAAATCATAAAAAAGAGGGTGTGTCATAAGGCCATGACACACCCTCTCTTATTTATATATCTTCTGTTAGATATTTCGTCTCAAGCAAGAATTAGTAATTCTGTGCTTCAATCTGGAAGTAGCTCTGTGGGTGGTTGCAGACTGGGCAAACCTCAGGAGCCTTCTTGCCTACTACGATATGTCCGCAGTTAGAGCACTGCCAGATGCAGTCGCCGTCACGAGAGAAGACGAGCTTGTCCTGTACGTTCTTCAAGAGCTTGCGATAACGCTCCTCATGATGCTTCTCAATCTGAGCAACCATCTCAAACTTAGCTGCAATCTCTTCGAAACCTTCTTCGTGAGCCTCCTTTGCCATGCGTGGATACATGTCAGTCCATTCATCGTGCTCACCATTGGCAGCAGCCTCCAGGTTCTTCTCGGTATCCTGGATAGCACCGCCCTCCAGATACTTGAACCACAACTTAGCGTGCTCCTTCTCGTTAGCAGCTGTCTCCTCAAAGATGTTAGCTATCTGTACAAAACCGTCCTTCTTTGCCTTGCTTGCAAAATAGGTATATTTGTTACGAGCCTGTGACTCACCAGCGAAAGCCTCCTGGAGGTTCTTCTCTGTCTTTGTTCCTTTTAATTCCTTCATAATGTATTCTGTATTAAGTTATTAATATGTTCTTTATTAAATTCTTTTGCAAAGAAAATGCAAACGAGCGCAATGAAAGCTTGCTTTCAAATTGCCGAGTGCAGCTTTTCTT
>ENA-OZKW01000005-OZKW01000005.1-human-gut-metagenome-genome-assembly--contig:-NODE-5-length-110579-cov-40.808838_pt1 | contig 110579 bp, 91 predicted proteins | sample MGYA00244833_ERZ653778 | MGnify/ENA primary metagenome ERZ653778 (study PRJEB26926, sample SAMN06165284) | human gut metagenome | biome: ENVO:00009003; feature: ENVO:2100002; material: ENVO:00002003... | reverse complement strand
CACTTCACCTTTCGATGTCTGATAGGGAACTTTGAGCCAACGCTCAATATATAGAAGTACCCATTTCTCCTCTGTATGCTTGCGGACTGCTTTCATCAACAATTCATGATTGATTGTGTCAAAGAACTTACTGATGTCCATATCAAGCACCCAGGGATTCACATAGCAGCGCTCCTTAGCCTTGGCTATGGCTTGATGCGCTCCCTTGCCTGGACGATAGCCGTAGGAATCTTCCTTGAAGATAGGTTCGAGTATGGGAGTCAGTACTGATACTACTACCTGCTGCGCTATTCTATCTTCAATCGTTGGTATGCCCAGAGGGCGAGTACCACCATTGGACTTGGGTATTTCTACCAGCTTTACCGCTTTGGGAAAGTAACAGCCAGAACTCATGCGATTCCATATCTTATAAAGGTTCTTGGACATTTCTTTGTCAAATGTCTTTTGGTCAACCTTATCGATACCCGCACTACCCTTGTTTTCCTTCACCTTGTGGTAAGCTTCCCACACCAATCGCTTGTCTATTACAAAAGGTTTTGCCTCGTTCATTGTTTCATCCTCAATTTCTTAAGTTGGACTTTAAATCTGGCTAAGCACGCTACCCCCTTCGCTCCATCCCCATTACAGAGACTTCAACACTACTACGAGGTAGTCCGCCACAGACATGGACATCAGTACTTTCTGCCTTGCGTGTCACGGCTCTCGGCATTTTCCCTTAGCATTCCATGTCTATTTCTCCTGTTCCTCTAAAGAGCCCATGTCAAGTTCATGCCACCTATACACCGCACACCCAGCAGACAGTAAACAGGTTTCCTCTGCCATTATCCCAAGATACAGAATAGACCTTGGTTCTGATGTGACTTGCTAACTTTGCTAACGATGCTTCATCAATGGTTCACTTGCGTTCATCTCCTTGACACATACCTTGCCAACCTTACGGAAGACTTTCAATTGTCGTTCACTACCCATCAGTTTCCATCAGAGCAGCACAAAGTGGTTTGCAATCAGCACCTGCATGCCGAATGCAGTGGGTCTGCCACCATCTCTTTAGAAGTACGACAGAAATCTATCAAATATAGCCAATATCTGACTTCATTCTGTCTCAGGACACACACTCTGGTCGCAAAGCTGCGCACCTTTTACCTGCAACTGTCCCCATTGCTTTACAGGGTTTGCTGCATACACTTGTGCCATACAAAAGAGGGCACAAATGAGAGTCATTAGTTTTTTCATTTTTTTTAGGGTTTAAAATTAAATATATATTTTTGGGTTTGTTTTTTAGGATAGCTAATACTCCTAGGTAGCAGATTACAAATCTGCCTTAGTCAGCAGTTCTGCAGCAGATTGATATCCGCCACAGAACTGAAAGAGATTGCTTTTTATTAAAACATTTCACCTTTTTCCTGTTCTTCTTCAAAGCGTTCACCCTTCTGGGCTTCCTGCGCCTCATACTGTGCCTGGGCTGCACGCTGCTGAGCCTCACGTGCCTTAGTTTCAGCCGCCAGTCGGGCTTTTTCTGCCCTTATTCGTGCCAGTTCAGCCTCTTCTTCTGCCCGTTTCTGCGCCGCCAAAGCTTCCTCTTCGGCGCGTTTCTTAGCTGCCTCGGCTTCAGCTATCGCCTTCTGTCGCGCACGTTCTGCAGCCTCAGCTGCTGCTTTGGCTTCAGCTTCAGCACGCTCACGAGCCAAACGGAGAAGCATTTCCCTACGCTTAACCAGAAGATCAAACATAATGCCCGCAGCCTCATCCGGCGCAACCTTATCGCCTAACTGAGTTCGAACTTCCTGATATTCTGCCAACATCTTATCCCTGCCAGGTTCTCCCGGAAGAATCTGATAAAGTTCGTTGGCAATACCATCAACCGTAAAGCGGTCGGCAAGCATCTCCGGCACAATCTCCTTATTGGCGATAAGATTCACCAGCGAGATAAACTTCACTTTGATGATATGCTTGAAACCGAAACGGATGAGATGAGGTACAGGCGTTTCATAACATACCACCTGAGGCACATCGAAAAGAGCCGTCTCTAAGGTTGCAGTACCACTGGTAACAAGAGCTGCCGTAGCATGCGACAAGAGTGGATAAGTCTTGTTGCGCACCAGTTTGACAGGTGTACCTTTGATAAACTTCTCATAGTAAGCATCGTCTACCGAAGGAGCACCGGCAAGCACCATCTGATAATCTTCAAAACGCTCAGCCACCTCAATCATCGCAGGCAGATTGTCTTTGATTTCCTGCAGACGGCTTCCTGCCAGCAAAGCGACAACAGGACGATAGGTGTCAAGATTATTCTCCTGACAGAATTCCGTAAAACTCTGATGATATCCCGACCTGAACTCCCCTACTTCCTGAGCCGTAGGATTACCTACATAGTGAATAGGATAACGGTGCTTCTTTTCGAAGAACGGAACCTCGAATGGCAAGATTGAGAAGAGTTCAGCGATATCACGTTTAATGCTGCGGATCCGCCACTCCTTCCATGCCCATATCTTAGGAGAAATATAATAATAGGCAGGGATATTGGTGTTCTTTTTCAAGAACTTAGCTATCTTGAGATTAAATCCCGGATAATCTACCAGTATCACTACATCCGGCTTCCATTTCACAATATCTTCCTTGCATCTCTTCATGTTAGAAAAGATGGTACCCAAATGTAGCAGTACAGGCACAAAGCCCATATAAGCCAACTCCTTAAAATGCTTGACGCGAGTGCCACCTTCAGCAGCCATCAAATCACCGCCGAAGAAACGGAATTCAGCAAACTCGTCTATTTTTTTCAACGAGCGCATCAACCTGCTGGCATGCAAATCTCCACTAGCCTCGCCTACTATCAGGTAATACTTCATAATTCAAAATTCTTTAACCAATCATAATCCGTTACATCAATCTTAGTTGGGGTAATAGCGATGTAACCATGATTCACAGCCCACTGGTCGGTATCCGTTGCCTCCGGTTCGTCATTACGATATTCACCCACCATCCAATAATAATCATATCCATGCGGATGCGTACGATGATCCACCTCATTGATCCAGGAGCCATGAGTCATCCGGCAACCCTTGAAACCCTTGAACGGAGGCAAAGCCGGGAAGTTGACATTCAGACAGGTATATTCTGGCAATCCCTTCTCCAGCACCATCTTAACTATCTTAAGCACCCCATCTCGCAAAGGAGTGAGATCTGCATTCTCATCATAATTGCAACTGCTGAAGGCTATGCTTGGAACATGCTGCATACAGCCCTCTTTAGCTACACCCATAGTTCCCGAATAATGATTGTTCACGCTCGAATTGTCACCATGATTGATACCGCCGATAATCAGATCGGGCTTGCAATCAGCAAGAAACTGATCCAAAGCCAGTTTCACACAGTCTACCGGTGTGCCGCTACATGACCAAACCTCCACATCATCTCCCATATTGTGGCGACGCTTCAAGCGCAAGGGAGTAGTAGCTGAGAAGGCACAGGCGAATCCCGAGCGGGCACTTTCCGGAGCAACAACCAGCAGGTCGCACCAGTCTTTCAGAAAGTTCACCAGGGTCTTGATTCCATTGGCATGATAGCCATCATCATTCGAAATTAATACTAACGGTTTCTTATTTTCCATAAAAATATCTTTCTTTTTGGTGCAAAAGTACGAAAAAACCTTTAAAGATAGCGACTTTCTCACAATATTTTTGTATCTTTGCCGAAAATTTACTAAGAAAATGGGAAAAATCATCGCATTAGCTAACCAAAAAGGCGGTGTAGGAAAGACTACTACCACCATCAACTTGGCAGCATCGCTTGCCACGCTAGAGAAAACTGTACTCGTCGTGGACGCCGACCCACAGGCAAACGCTTCCAGTGGATTGGGCGTGGACATCAGCGAGGTAGACTGTTCGCTCTACGAATGCATCATCGACCATGCAGACGTGCGCGACGCCATCTACACCACCGACATTGATGGACTCGACATCATTCCTAGTCATATCGACCTGGTAGGTGCCGAGATAGAGATGCTGAATCTCAAAAATCGCGAAAAGGTGATTAAGACATTGCTGCAGCCTATACGTGACGAATACGACTATATCCTGATAGATTGTTCGCCTTCGCTCGGCCTCATCACCGTCAATTCGTTGACAGCAGCCGACAGTGTCATCATCCCAGTTCAATGTGAATATTTCGCTCTTGAAGGTATCAGCAAACTGCTCAATACCATCAAGATCATCAAGAGCAAGCTGAATCCGAAACTCGAGATAGAAGGTTTCCTGCTCACCATGTATGATAGTCGTCTACGCCTTGCCAACCAGATATACGACGAGGTGAAACGCCACTTCCAGGAATTGGTGTTCAAGACCGTAATCCAGCGCAACGTGAAGCTGAGCGAGAGTCCGAGCCATGGTCTCCCAGTTATCCTTTACGATGCAGAAAGCAATGGGGCCAAGAACCATCTGGCCTTGGCAAAGGAGATTATCAACAAGAATAGTTAAGATTTGGAAATTGAGCCCTTTCAGAAAGTTCAATGTTCAAAATTAAAAGTTCAAAGTAAAAAAATGGCAGTACACAAGAAATACAACAACGGTACAAAGAGCAACGCTTTAGGACGCGGACTCGATGCCCTCATCTCTACCGAGGGAGTGCGCACCCAAGGCAGCAGTACCATCAATGAAATTCCTCTCGACCAGATTGAGGCGAATCCCAATCAGCCACGCCGGGAGTTTGACGACGAAGCCCTGTATGAGCTCGCCGAAAGCATCAAAGCCATAGGCATCATCCAGCCTATCACTTTAAGACAGGTATCAGAAAACAGATTCCAGATTATCGCCGGTGAACGTCGCTGGCGCGCTTCACAACTTGCGGGACTGACAGCTATCCCTGCATACATCCGCACCATCAGCGATGAGAACGTAATGGAAATGGCGCTCGTAGAGAATATCCAGCGCCAAGACCTCAACGCCATAGAAATAGCACTCGCCTACGAACACCTTCTGGAAAACGAGGGTATGACACAGGAGAAGATTTCAGAACGTGTGGGTAAGAGCCGTGCAGCCATCGCCAACTATCTGCGACTGCTCAAGCTTCCTGCCCAGGTACAGATGGCGCTACAGAAGAAAGAAATCGACATGGGCCATTGCCGCGCCCTACTGGCTCTCGACTCACCTTCGCTGCAAATCAAGTTGTTCAAGGAGATACAGAAGAACGGCTACTCAGTAAGAAAGGTTGAAGAGATGGTACAGCGACTCAAGAGCGGAGAAGATATCGAGAGCGGTAAGAAAACCATCACGGCCAAGGCTCAGATGCCTGAGGAATTTACACAGCTCAAAAACCGACTGTCACAGTTCCTCAATACCAAAGTGCAGTTCACCTGCTCTGCTAAGGGTAAGGGAAAAATCAGTATTCCATTCGCCAACGAAGAGGAGCTGGAGCATATCATGAATGTTTTCGATCAGTTAAAGCAAGAATAAAAAGTGAAACTCAGTATATCACAAATCTGTTTGGCAACCCTGCTGCTCCTGACACCGATGGGCGCACAGGCACAGAAGTCGAAACAAAAAAAACAAGTGACCGATGTGCCAGCCATCGCATCAGCCGACTCGGCAAAAATAGCCATCGACTCGATGCTTACCGCACAAGACAGCAGCAAACTGGCAAGCCTCAACCAACCAGTAAAGCCTGTACGCAAAAAGCGCAACTGGGCTACCTGGCGACCAGACACCAAGCGCGCCATGTGGTTAGCACTGGTATTGCCTGGTGCCGGACAGATATACAATCGCAAATATTGGAAACTGCCTTTCATCTATGGCGGTTTCGTAGGCTGTACATACGCCATCACCTGGAACAACCAGATGTATCACGACTATTCGCAAGCCTACATGGATATTATGGACGATGACCCAAACACCCAAAGCTACAATCAATTTCTGCACTTGGGTGCCCAGATCAACGAATCGAACATAGAACGCTATAAGGAAATCTTCCGCAAGCGAAAAGATAAATATCGCCGTTGGAGAGACTTGGGAACCTTCGTCATGATAGGCATCTATGCCTTTTCTGTGATTGATGCTTACGTAGATGCATCGCTCTCGGAATTTGACATCTCCGATGATCTCTCGCTCAGAATAGAGCCTACCATGCTGAATAACGGCAACAAGACTGCCAATCCGTTGCGGTCTGGAAGCCTCGGCGTAAGTTGCTCACTCACATTTTAATGCGTGAGGAGTCAGAATACACCTATTTATATATATTATAACGCAAAATAGAAATTAGAAACATAGACGAGATAAAACATCAATATGAAGAAAATACTAGTCATGGCAGCAGCGATGCTGTTCAGCTTACAAGGCATTCATGCCCAAACCGACGTTACAGAAGAAACAGATAGCGATGATATCATCACCGTTACCGACAAAGACGGAAAGCAGGAGGAAATCGAAGTACCAGAGGGATTGGAAGATAACCTCGACAGCCTGCTCCACCTTTACAATGCACAGACTTACATGATGGCAGATACAACATGCAAATACCGCGATGTAAACCCTGTCTTCGAGAAGGAAGTGTATATCGACCGTCTGAAGAGAATGCCTACCATCATCGAAATGCCATACAATGAGGTAGTACAGAAATTCATAGACCGTTACAGCGGCAAACTACGCCGTTCGGTAAGTTTTATGTTGGGAGCAAGTAACTTCTACATGCCTATTTTCGAAGAGGCATTAGAGGCTTACAACCTGCCACTGGAACTGAAATATCTGCCAGTTATCGAATCGGCACTTAACCCTAAAGCTGTATCACGCGTTGGCGCCACAGGTTTATGGCAGTTTATGCTGCCTACCGGCAAGCGATATGGACTGGAAGTAAACTCACTCATCGATGAACGCCGCGACCCGGTAAAAGCATCCTATGCAGCCGCTCACTATCTGAGCGACCTGTACAAGATATTCGACGATTGGAGCCTCGTGATTGCAGCTTACAACTGCGGTCCAACCAATGTCAACAAGGCCATCCATCGTGCAAAAGGCAACGCCGACTACTGGAACATCTATCCATATCTGCCAAAGGAAACACGTGGATATGTACCAGCTTTCATCGCTGCCAACTACATCATGAACTACTACTGCGATCATAACATCTGCCCTATGGTAAGCGAACTGCCAGTAAAGACAGACACTATCGTAGTATCAAAAGACATCCACCTGGAGCAGATTTCCAAAGTGCTGAACATCGACATCGAGCACCTCCGCAATCTGAATCCACAATATCGTCATGATATCATCAACGGTTTGAACCATCCGATGGCATTGCGTCTTCCATCTACCCTTATCGGTAGTTTCATCGACCAGCAGGACAGCATCTGTGCTTACAGAGCTGATGAACTCTTCCTGAAGCGCGCTACCGTAGATGTCAACGATGCACAGCATACCTATAGCCGCCCACGAAGCAGCTACAGTCGTCACAGCGCTTCTTCACGCAGCAAGAAGAACAGCAAGAAGAGCAGCAAGCGAGACAGAAACAGGAAAAAAGGCAACAAGAGTGTAACCATCAAGAATGGTGATACCCTTTCTGAAATAGCAGCACGCAACGGAACAACCGTCAAAAAGTTGCGCAAACTGAACGGCATCAAGGGTAACAGTATCCGTGCCGGAAAGAAAATCAAAGTGAAATAAAAGAACTACGTCCGCTGTAGTTTTAGTCTAATTAAGAACATTATTTATTGGAGGGACCCACTATGGATGACCAAAACTTGAAAGATCTCGAAAGAGAGCAGGCTGATAACCAGTTGATTGGCGATGCCTTTCAACACCTGCTTGACACCTACCTGAGTTCACGACACCGCAAGAAGGTAGATATAGTGACCAAGGCATTCAACTTCGCCCGACAGGCGCACAAAGGTGTGCGCCGCCTCTCGGGCGAACCATATATCATGCACCCTATCGCCGTGGCTCAGATAGCCTGCGAGGAGATGGGGCTCGGCTCAACGAGCATCTGTGCCGCACTGCTTCATGATGTGGTAGAAGATACCGACTACACCGTAGAAGATATCTCAAACATCTTTGGAGCCAAGGTGGCACAAATCGTTGATGGACTCACCAAAATCAGTGGTGGAATCTTCGGCGATAAGGCATCAGCACAGGCAGAAAACTTCAAAAAACTGTTGCTCACTATGAGCGATGACATCCGTGTTATCCTTATCAAGATTTGCGACCGCCTGCACAACATGCGCACGCTGGAATCGCAACCGGCCAACAAACAATACAAGATTGCGGGCGAAACCTTGTATATTTATGCACCTCTCGCCAACCGATTGGGCTTGAACAAAATCAAGACCGAACTCGAAGACCTCAGCTTCCGCTACGACCATCCACAGGAGTATGCCAATATTGAGCATAAGCTTGTCGATACAGAATCGCAGCGCGATACACTTTTCGAGAGTTTTACTGCACCTATCCGCGAAGAACTCGACAAGTTAGGTGTAGAATACAAGATTAAAGCACGTGTGAAGAGCCCTTATTCTATTTGGAATAAGATGCAAAATAAGCACGTTACCTTCGATGAGATTTACGACATTCTTGCTGTGCGCATTATCTTTACGCCAAAGGTAAGAGCAAATGAAGTAAACGAATGTTTCAATATCTACGTAGCCATCAGCAAAATCTACAAGAGCCATCCTGACCGTCTGCGCGACTGGTTGAACCATCCGAAAGCAAATGGTTATCAGGCACTCCACGTTACCCTGATGAGTAAGCAGGGAAGATGGATAGAAGTGCAGATCCGTTCCGACCGTATGGACGAGGTAGCAGAAAAGGGATTTGCTGCCCACTGGAAATACAAAGAAGGAAACGAAGGTGAATATACAGAAGATGAGAACGAACTGAACGACTGGCTCAGCACCATCAAGGAGATTCTGGACGATCCGCAACCGGATGCCATGGACTTCCTCGATGCCATCAAGCTGAACCTCTATGCTTCAGAAATCTTCGTCTTCACTCCAAAGGGAGAAATCAAAACGATGCCGGCAGGCTGTACTGCCCTCGACTTCGCCTTCCAGATTCATACCTTCCTGGGCAGCCACTGCATTGGAGCCAAGGTAAACCATAAGCTGGTTCCGCTGAGCCATAAGCTGCAAAGTGGCGACCAGGTTGAGATTCTTACTTCCAAAAGCCAGCATGTACAGGAAGAATGGGTCAACTTCGTCAGTTCGGCCAAGGCAAAGAGCAAGATTCTTGCCATCCTGCGCCGCGATTCACGAGAGGTTCAGAAGAAAGGAGAAAACATACTCACCGAATGGCTCAAGAAGAACAGCATCGAGATGAGTGCATCGGTGGTAGACCGCCTATGCGATTTTCATAATATCCAGAAGCCTGAAACCCTCTTCCAGTCATTGGGAGACCATCAGATTATCCTAGGCGATAAAGATTTCGATGAGTTGCAGGGCAAGCCTAAAAAACAGCAGACCAGCAGCTGGCGCAATTATATCCCATTCCTGGGCAAGAGTAAGGAGAAGGCTCCAGAAAAAGGCATCGTGAAACCTCAGGATCTTTTCGTGGTAGGTAAGGACTTCAACAAGAAGAAGCCACTCATCCTAACCGAGGAGAACATCAACCAGTTTATCTTCCCTAGCTGCTGCCATGCGATTCCTGGCGATGACGTTATGGGCTTTATCGACAACAAGAACCGCATCGAAATACATAAGCGCTCTTGCAGCATAGCAGCCAAACTGAAGTCCAGTTTCGGCAACCGTATCGTAGATGCCAAATGGGATATGCACAAGCAGATACTCTTCGATGCTACCATCGAAATCAAGGGTATCGACCGCAAGGGCATGCTGCTGGATGTTAGTAAGGTGATTAGTGACCAGTTAGGCATCAATATCCACAAGATAACAATCAGTAGTGATAACGGCATCTTCGACGGTACCATCGAACTCCGTGTTCACGACCGCGAAGAAGTTAAGACCATTATGAACCAACTCCGAAATATTGATAATCTGCAGGAAGTACAGAGAATCCTATAAGTTAGGAGTTTATGATAATAAAGAAAAGATAAATAATAGAGAATCGTCGGATTTAAAATCTGGCGATTCTCTATGAAATCATACAGATTTCAACATCTTTATAGAAATCGATTCAAAACAACAAACTTAAAAACAATATGAAAAAATTATTCTTATCATTTTTAATGATGTTGACCCTGTTGCCTCTGGCAGCAGCCAACAAGTATGACAACCCCGACACGATTGTAGTATCACGTGATGGTACCGGCGAATTCCGCACCATCGACGAAGCCATCGAAGTATGTCGCGCTTTCATGGATTACAGCAAGGTAATCTACGTTAAGAAAGGCGTATACAAGGAGAAACTCATCCTCCCTTCATGGCTCACCAACATCACCATCTGTGGTGAAGACCGTGATAACACCATCATCACATGGGACGATCATGCCAACATCAAGATGCCTGTAGGTGGACTCGATTCAGAAGCTGCAGTAAAGGGCAAACCGATGGGCACATTCCGCACTTATACCCTGAAGGTACAGGGCAGTTACATCACCCTGAAAAACATCACCATCGAGAACAATGCAGCCAAACTGGGTCAGGCTGTCTCCCTGCATCTTGAAGGCGATCATATCCTGGTTCAGAACTGCCGTCTGCTGGGCAATCAGGATACCGTTTATACAGGTATAGCCCACAACCGTTCAGCCTTCTACGATTGCTACATCGAAGGAACCACCGATTTCATCTTTGGTCCGGGAAGAGCATGGTTTGAGAATTGTGAGATTCGCAGCAAGGCCAACAGCTACATTACAGCTGCCTCCAGCCCAGCCGGTCAGGAATATGGCTATGTATTCAACAAGTGCAAACTTACCGCCGAGCCAGGCGTAGACAAGGTTTATCTGGGCCGTCCATGGCGTCCTTATGCAGCTACCCTCTTCATGAATTGCGAAATGGGCAGCCACATCCGTCCAGAAGGATGGCACAACTGGGGCAAGCAGAGCAACGAACAGACAGCCCGCTACAGCGAATATAACAACCATGGTGCAGGTGCAGCAACCAAGGGCCGCGTAGCCTGGAGCCGCCAGCTCACCAAGAAAGAAGCTGCTAAAGTTACCATCAAGAATGTCTTCGGCGAAGAAGCGTGGTAACCCTAGCTAATCATAAAGTTCAAAGTTCAATATTCAAAGTTCAAAGTACTACACCAGTCCATCGAGCTGCTTTTTGAGTTCTTTGAGCTGGTCTCTTACAGAAATAAGGGTGTCGAGAACTTCAGAAGATTTCTCGGCACCCGTTCTGTTTTGGTTCAGATACTTACGGGCAGCCGCAATCTTCAATCCCTTCACCTTGATAAGGTTGTAGATGAGCCTTACCTGCTCAATATCCTTATCGGTATACTGGCGCACTTTATTGCCAGCAACCTTCGGTTTGAGAAAAGGAAACTCCTTTTCCCAATATCTCAACGTAGAGTCGTTTAGACCAAACATTTCACCTACTTCCTTGATAGAATAGTACAATTTCGTTGTTTTATCTGGAATTATTGCCATTTTTTCCGTCTTTAATTTCAAAAATAATTAATTTAGTTGCAAAATTAAACAATTCTTCTTATCTTTGCAAAGATTTTCGGAAGAAAATGCCCTAAAGGGCAAAAATATTTTCTGAGAGGACTCTCAATCCCCTCTTCAAAACAGGAAAAAGAAATTAAAGATAAATATAAAAAAGATATGATGACAGCTAATGAAGTGCGCGAATCCTTCAAGAAATTCTTCGAAGGTAAAGGCCACAAGATTGTTCCATCAGCACCTATGGTTATCAAGGATGACCCAACGCTGATGTTTACAAACGCTGGTATGAACCAGTGGAAAGACATCATCCTCGGTACAAAAGACCCAGGCAAGGATGTTCGTCGTGTTGATACTCAGAAATGTCTCCGTGTAAGCGGTAAGCACAACGACCTCGAAGAGGTGGGTCACGATACTTACCACCACACCATGTTCGAGATGCTCGGTAACTGGAGCTTCGGCGACTACTTTAAGGAAGGCGCCATCGATATGGCTTGGGAATACCTGACCGGAGTGTTGAAACTCAACCCTGCCGACCTCTACGTTACCGTATTCGAGGGTAGCAAGGAGGAAGGTCTGGAACGCGACAACGAGGCTGCAGGTTACTGGGCTAAGCACGTGCCAGCCGACCACATCATCAACGGTAACAAGCACGACAACTTCTGGGAGATGGGCGATACAGGTCCTTGCGGTCCTTGCTCAGAGATTCACGTGGATTCTCGTACTCCAGAGGAGAAGGCTCAGGTGCCAGGCCGTGAGTTGGTAAACAAGGATAACCCTCAGGTCATCGAAATCTGGAACATCGTGTTCATGCAGTACAACCGCAAGGCTGACGGTTCTCTCGAACCTCTCCCAATGCACGTTATCGATACAGGTATGGGCTTCGAGCGCTTGGTTCGCATGTTGCAGGACAAGCACTCTAACTATGATACTGATATCTTCCAGCCAATCATCAAGGAAATCGAGGCTATCTCTGGCAAGAAGTATGGCTTCACTACTCCTACTGGTGAGAATGGCGAGGGCAAGGATGAGCAGGAGAAGATTGATATCGCTATGCGTGTCTGCGCCGACCACCTCCGTGCCGTAGCCTTCTCTATCGCCGATGGTCAGTTGCCAAGCAACGCCAAGGCAGGTTACGTAATCCGACGCATTTTGCGCCGTGCCGTACGTTACGCTTACACATTCCTCGGTCAGAAGCAGGCATTCATGTACAAGCTCGTCAATGTATTGGTAGAGCAGATGGGTGCAGCCTTCCCAGAGTTGCCAGCTCAGCAGGACCTCATCACCCGCGTGATGAAAGAGGAAGAGGATTCATTCCTCCGCACCTTGGAGAAGGGTATCAACCTCCTCAATGGCGATATGGACGAGCTCAAGGCTCATGGCGAGACTCAGCTTGATGGCGTAAGCGCATTCCGCCTCTTCGATACATACGGTTTCCCTCTCGACCTGACAGAGCTCATCTGCCGTGAGAATGGTTACACCGTAGATGCTGCAGGCTTCGACGAGGAGATGAAGAAGCAGAAGGAACGTGCCCGCAATGCTGCTGCTGTAGAGAACGGCGACTGGGAAGTCTTGAAGGAAGGCGACCAGAACTTCGTGGGTTACGACTATACAGAATATGAGTGCCACATCCTGCGCTACCGCAAGGTGACTCAGAAGAAGAACTCTTTCTATGAGTTGGTACTCGACAACACTCCATTCTATGGTGAGATGGGTGGACAGGTTGGCGACAAGGGTGTACTCGTTAGCGAGGATGAGACCATCCAGGTTATCGACACCAAGCGCGAGAACAACCAGAGCATCCACATCGTAAAGGAGTTGCCAAAGGATGTAAACGCAGATTTCATGGCTTGCGTAGATATCGAGAACCGCGAGGGAAGTGCAGCCAACCATACAGCTACCCACTTGCTCGACTACTGCCTGAAGCAAGTTTTGGGCGACCACGTAGAGCAGAAGGGTTCTTATGTAGATAAGGACACCTTGCGTTTCGACTTCTCTCACTTCCAGAAGGTAACTGATGAGGAGCTCCGCAAGGTAGAGCACATGGTAAACGAGATGATCCGTGCCGACTATCCATTGGATGAGCACCGCGATACTCCTATCGAGGAGGCTAAGGAACTTGGCGCTATCGCCCTCTTCGGCGAGAAGTATGGCGACAAGGTTCGTGTAGTTCGCTTCGGTCCATCTGCCGAGTTCTGTGGTGGTATTCACGCCAAGAGCACTGGTAAGATTGGTTTCTTCAAGATTATCTCTGAGAGCAGCGTAGCTGCCGGCATCCGTCGTATCGAGGCTTTGACTGGCAAGGCTTGCGAGGAGGCTATCTACGGCTTGCAGGATACCATCGTAGCCTTGAAGGGCTTGTTCAACAATGCCAAGGATCTCGAAGGTGTCATCAGAAAGTACATCGACGAGCACGATGCCTTGAAGAAGGATGTTGAGAAGTTCCAGGCTCAGGCTGTAGAGCGTGCCAAGGATAAGCTTGTAGAGAATGCAAAAGAAATCAATGGTGTGAAGGTTGTTACAGCCGTATTACCAATGGAGCCAGCAGCTGCCAAAGATTTGGTATTCAAGGTTCGCGAGGCTTTGCCAGAGAACATGATTTGCGTGGTAGGTTCTGTTTATAACGACAAGCCTATGCTCAGCGTGATGTTCAGCGATGATATGGTAAAGGATCACGGTTTGAACGCTGGTAAGATGATTCGCGAAGCTGCCAAGTTGATTCAGGGCGGCGGTGGCGGCCAGCCTCACTATGCTCAGGCTGGCGGTAAGAACAAGGACGGCTTGAGCGCTGCAGTAGATAAGGTTGTAGAGTTGGCTCAGCTGTAATAAGCTTCCACATTTGAATATATGATAGAGTTATCTTAACTCTTATATATAATAAGGTATAAAGGGTTGCAATCCATCTTTTCGAGGATTGCAACCCTTTTTCTATTGACATTAGAGGAGTCTCCAAGTCATAATTATCAATTTATGATAATCATCAAATGATAAAATTCCTTATTTTATTATCATTTTATGATAATCACTTTATGATAATCGGAATAAAAGTTGTATCTTTGCAGAAGATAAGCTGCACTCGGCAATTTGTAAGCAAGCTTACATTGCGCTCGTTTGCATTATCTTTGCAGCCGTAAAATATATAATAAGGTATAAATATGGTAATGAAGAATCCTTTTGTAACAAATGGTTACGCCGGTCCGGAATACTTCTGCGACCGTATAGAAGAAACCCAGCATATCACAGAGATGCTGACCAATGAGAATAACATGGCTCTGATTTCCCCTCGACGCATCGGAAAGACAGAGCTGATTCACCATTGCTTTGCCCAGCCAGTCATCCAAAAAGATTATTATACTTTTATCATAGACATCTATTCAACCAATTCCGTCAGCGATCTGGTCAATATGTTCGGCAAAGCCATTATTGATGAACTTCGCCCTAAAGGCAGAAGCGCTTGGGAGAAATTCCTGATAGCACTCTCTTCTCTCCGTTCAGAAATCTCTTTCGATATCAACGGGGCTCCAGTTTGGGGAATAGGCATCGGCAACATAGTAAATCCCGAAATTACGCTTGATGAGATATTCTCTTATCTCAACCAAGCCGACAAGCCATGTCTTGTTGCCATCGACGAGTTTCAGCAAATCACCAACTATGCCGACAACCGCATAGAAGCTTTACTCCGTACCTACATTCAGCATTGCACCAATGCCCACTTCATCTTCTCGGGTTCTCACCGCCATCTGATGGCAGAAATGTTCACATCTCCTGCCCGCCCATTCTATCAGAGCGTGACGCTGATGAACCTGAAGCCTCTGGATGTGGAGAAATACAAGGAGTTTGCCACAGCCAAGTTCGAGGAGCGCAACAAGCATCTAGATACTGCCATTATCGGAGAACTCTTCGCCCGTTTCGGTGGTGTCACTTCATACATCCAGCGAGTAATGAATGTTCTCTTCCTCAAGACTCCCGAACAGGGTACCTGCACTCTGGATATGGTAGATGATGCCATCAACTACAATCTCAACATGGCATCAGACACCTACGAGACCCTTCTGCGCCAGATGCCGGAAAAGCAGCGCAATGTCTTCATCGCCATCTCTGCAGAGGGCGAAGCCAGAAGCGTAAAGAGCGGAGCCTTCGCAAAGAAATATCATCTCCCGTCGCCAAGCTCTGTAAATTCCGCCCTGAAGGGATTGCTGGAGAAGGATTTCATCACCCAGCAGGATGATGCCTACGTGGTATATGACAAGTTCTTCGATTTGTGGCTGAAGAAGTATCTGAAATAGTATAAGGTGATTTCAATATTTTTGTTACCTTTGCACCCAAAATTAAATATATATATTCAATATGGCTATTATAAAGACAGTAGAGGGAAAGACTCCTCAATGGGGAAAGAATTGTTTTATCGCTGAGAATGCCGTACTGACCGGCGACTGTATTCTTGGTGATGACTGCAGCATCTGGTATAGTGCGGTATTGCGCTCTGACGTGGATGCCATCAGATGTGGAAACAGAGTGAATGTACAGGATTGTGCATGCATCCATCAAACCGGTACGATGCCTTGCATCCTGGAGGATGATGTATCTGTGGGACATGGTGCCATCGTCCACGGAGCCACAGTCAGAAAAGGTGCACTCATCGGAATGAATGCCACTGTGCTTGACAAGGCTGACATTGGAGAAGGGGCTATCATTGCAGCAGGTGCTGTAGTTACCCATGGCACCAAGGTTCCTGCACATGAGATTTGGGCGGGTATTCCAGCCAGGAAAGTAAAGGTCTGCGCTCCTGGTCAAGCCGAGGAATTTGCCAAGCATTATTCCGGATACATCAAAGACTGGTATCTGAAGGAAGATAAATGAACCTAAATGGTTTAGGATAATTAGCGCAAAATCCAAAGGAACATACAATGATAGATACAAGACTGAAAGCATCACTTTATGAGCTCACTTAAAAAAGTGAGCTCAGTTATTTATTTTACATAGAAAAACTCAGGCTGCTTGGGTTCTGCATAGGCCTTCTCGAATTTCCAGCTGACAGCCTTGTACAACAAGCCTCCGAAGTGGCGGGCATGCTCAGGACAAACCACGATGCATCGTCCACAAGAGATACATTTCTTTTCATCGGTCTTGTAAGGCTTATCCATGTCGATGGCATCAGCGGGGCACATCTTTGCGCAAGCATGACAGGATGTACATTGCTCCTTACTTCCTTCGGGATACAAGGGAATAGGTTTAGTATCACGATAAGGACGATTGCCATTCACCATCAGTCGGCTGACGGCAGACATCTTTGAAATCTGGGATAGAATGTCACAGCTCTTTGCAGCAAAGCTATGGAGTTTTTCTATATCTTCCGCATCAGGTCTCCCTTCTGCTACTCTTGGAAATATAGAATGCTGGGCTATGACGGCTGCAGCAGATACCAGCTTGAAGCCGTGTGCTTCCACTATATCCTTCAGTTCAATGAGCGTATCATCGTATGCCCTGTTGCCATAAACACACACAATAATGACTGGGGTATTGTTCCCAAGAAAGCGCTTCAAAGATTGAGTTGCCATTTCCGGAACTCTACCGGCATAAGATGGTACACCCACAATCAGCAGGTCACCATCACTACCGAGCGAAATATCATCCTTCATTACTTCTGAAGTGATGTCATACTCCTTAACAGGTTTCTCAAACTGGGATGCAATCTCGCGAACGATGCGCTTTGTTGAAAAAGTGGCACTATAATAGGCCAAATGGATGTTCTTAATATTCATAATGTCATTGTTTATTGAATGCAAAGATACTATTTTTATGCAAAACATACGCATGATTTCAATATTTTTGTTGCCTTGGTGATAATATCATTGAAACGAAACCATCTATAAGTTATAAAAACTAAAAATAGATAAGTTTTATCACTTATAAGTGAAACTTTTCGTATATTTGCAGAAAATTTCATTTATAAGTGATAAAAATATGGCAACTATTATTCGTCAATCATATATCGACAAGATAGAAAGGTATCTTGGTAAGGAGACTATCATCGTATTAGTAGGTCAACGTCGTGTAGGTAAAAGCTGCATGATGAAAATGATTCGTGACCGCAAGAAGGCAGATGACTGCAACAATATCATCTTTATAGATAAGGAGAAAAGAGAGTTTGACTGCATTCAGACCTATCAGGATCTCAACGACTATATCAGAGAGCACTTTCAGTCCGATAAACATAACTATATCCTTATCGATGAGATACAAGACATCAAGGAATTTGAACGATCCATCCGAAGTTATCGCACAGAACCCAACACCGACATTATCATCACAGGTAGCAATGCCCGCATGCTGAGCAATGAACTGAGCACACTCATCGGTGGCAGATATAAGGAAATCTATATCCAATCGCTGAGCTATAACGAGTTTCTGGAATTTCATCAACTATCAGATAATGACGAAGTACTTGCTCTGTACATTCAGTATGGTGGCCTGCCTGGTCTGGCAAAGATAGGTCTTGAAGAGGATGATGCACGTGAATACCAGATGGATATTTACCATACTGTTTTGCTTAAGGATGTCATCATGCGCAACCAGATAAGAAACGTGCCATTCTTAGAGAACCTGGTGCGTTTCCTTGCTGATAATACAGGTAAACTCATCTCAGCCAACAGCATCTCCAAATATATGAAATCTCAAGGAGAATCCATTGCTTCGGCAGCTATCACCAATTACATATCCTTCCTTTGTGAAGCCTATATTCTGCACAAGGTGAACCGCTATGACATCCACGGCAAACGTATCTTTGAAACCAACGATAAGTTTTATTTTGAAGACAACGGCATTAGAAATGCCATTGCCGGGGGAACACGTGAAGGAGACATTGAGAAAGTGATAGAGAATATCATCTATCAGAACCTCATACGCTTGGGCTATCAAGTTTATGTAGGACAACTGCAAGCTGGAGAAATCGACTTTGTTTGTACCAAGCCAGGCGGCGAACGCATCTACGTGCAAGCTTCCTATATCATAGCCGACGATGCAACCAGAGAACGGGAGTTTGGCAATCTCCGTGCCATCAAGGACAACTATCCGAAGTACGTTATCTCCATGACCCCTCTGCTCACCAAAAATGATAATGACGGAATCACACACCTGCATCTTCGCAAGTTCCTGACTGAAGGAATATAAATAACAGGAATTTCTCAGATTGGGCACACAGTGTATTCCCAATCTGAGGATTCTTTTATTCCTCCCCATTCAGGCATTCGCCCGTCTCATAACTCTTCGTCATATCCTTTAAGATACCGATCATCTCCTGCCTCAGACTCTCAGGCTTCAGCACGATGAGGTTTCTGCCATGCCACAACAGTTCCTGAAGGAAATCACGGCTGGGGCGAATGGTGAGGGTATATTCCCGATACATTCCATCTTTCGACTCCTTTACTTTCTGCTGACTCTCGTGCAGCGGAACCTCCTCGATGTAATTGTATTCCGGATAGAAGGCACGGATGCGGATTTTCTCCACGGATACATCTTCCATCCGATAGATGCCGAAGCAATCTTCATAATAATTCTCTGGAGTCAGGAACTTCTTCATCTTTGCCGACAACGGATGCTTCTCGCAAATAAGCTTCAGAAAACTGATGCGGTCGAAAGGAAGAACCCTAACGAGTTTCCTCACATCTTCCTCTGCACTTGAATTGGCTTTCCCTTCGGACGCCGAACGTTGTTTCTTCACTCCTACCACGTACCACCGTTGTTTGAAGTATCTCACGAAAGCCGGTTGCAGCACGATATCGCTCTCTGCTCCGAACCCCGAAACATACTTAAACTTCAGCAGATATTGCTTATCTATCGCTGCAAGAATATCATCCAGATATTCCGTGTTATATGGCGGCGTATCGAGCATCACCTTATTGTGAAACTTCAGCATATCACCTAGCGAAGCCAACCGCAGGGAACTCAGCATCCATTCCGTCACATCATCATTAGCGATCGGATCACGCTTCAGATAATACCGATAGCCGTCGCTCTTGTCGCATTCCACAGTAATGCCAAACTGCGACTGGATATTTTCACGATAACGATGAAAAGTACGTTTGTCCAACTCATCCTCATCCTGATTAGCGTTGGCATCACGCCACTCATTAGCTATCTCCTCAAAGGTAAGATGCTTACGATCCAAGAGGCCTATCAGCCAACTATAGAATTTTACACGATTGTCCATAATCTCTAAAAATCTAATGAATATTTACGAGAAATGCCTAAAAAGAAAAGGAGAAAAGATAGCCAACAAAATGGTAATGCTAAATGCTGGCGTTTCTGACTTTTGTCATATACCAATGCGCGATACACTTGTGCCCGATGCTTGAAATGAACTGTGAACAAACTCGTCTCTTTGCATGAAACACATGAATTTTTAATAATGCTAACACAGACCTATTGCCTGATGTCAGCCTCTTGCTGCCTCTATCTTTTCTCCGAAAGTTTTAATCTACTCAATGAAAATTTCAATCCTCGCTCCATTATCGGGGCAAGTCTTGCAAATCTACCAAATCTACAGTCCAGTTCAAACTCTGAATTTTCAGGTCGAGCTCCCGATACTGCTTGGCATAGGTATCAGCCTCCTTGCGAAGAGCCTTTATATCTATGGTTCTAACATATTTCAGTTCGTTTCTGCCAAAGCGAGTATCGTTGGCAGCTACGTAGTTCACCACCTCTTTCAATGCCTTGACACGCAACGACAAGACGTCTCTCTTGGCTATCAATCGAGTCAAGGAGTCTCCGTCCTGAACTATCTGAACGTTGGTGATGTTAATACGATAAACCAGATCTTCCAACTGGACGAGTACGTCATCCAGCTCCTTGTACAGTTCCTCCACGTTATCGCAAGGCTCATCACCCTCCTGCACTTTAGCGCTTTCCTTGATACGTTCTTTCAGTTGAGCCACTTTCTTCTGCAAATCGGCTCTGATGCTCAATGCTTCTGCTAACTTCATAATCTTCTTTTATATATGACGTTAAACTTCTTGTTTTATTTTATATACTATTTCTTTCTTGTCGGATTCAGCGTATGTTTTCCTCCGAACTCTTTCACATCTTCCTCTACAAGTTTTTGGAACCACGATGGTTCATAATCGAGCGGTCCAATCTCTGCATCTCTCGTATCGCAAACTTCATTCTCATATTGCAAATGAACCTTTACCACGAAATCATCCATGCGAAGAATGTCGGGCAGGCTATAGTCTTGATGCGTATGTAGAGCATGCATGGCATAACAAACGCAAATATCAGCAAACTCGGGTTTATGAAGGCTACACTCATCCCAGGAATCTCCATCGTCCAACATGTTGTTTATCTGCTTATACCCATCCTCGGTAGCCCCATCAAATGTGCCAAAGACTCCATTCAAAATTGTATCCATCTTACAGCGTCCTGCACTCATCAGTTCATCTAACAGATGAATCATATATTGAAAATCAGATCCGTAATAATCATCGTTCTCCATCTTTACTACAGCATCGTCATCTCCATACTCGAAACGCAACACTCCTTCCACCTCATAACGATAGCGATCATCCACCTTATAAGGCGTATGAAACAAAGTGCGCCACATGTTTCTGCACTGGGCATAACATTCCTGAGTCAATTTGAAGAGTTTATCATTCTGATAGCGAAATCTCTCCACTTCGGCAGGAGTCGGATGAAGCATCATCTCATTCAATACAACATATCTTACTCCCATCAAGTCTTCGATGACATCATGCTCACTTTCACTCATGCGACGTAGGAACCATGCCTTTGCAAAATCATAGTTCACGATTTTCTTCACACGTTGCTCCACATTTTGTAGCACTTCACGTTTCTCATCAACAGTAGCCACCTCTCGGATATATTCTAGAATCTCTGAATAAGCATCATCGTCGTCAAATCCCTTATCCTCAATTCTGTCCAAGCATTTTTTCCAATCACAATTTTCCTTCATATTCCCCTACTATTTTACCATTATCAATTTCCTTTATCTTATCATCGCCAAAACTTCCGCCCCGTACCTTGTAAGGAGAGTTTCGCTTCAACGTCTTCTCCAAATACTCCAAGTCCTTGGGACGGAGATGAGTGAGAGCGAAATCCACCTCATTCAGCTGCGACTGATTGCTCAAGGCAAGATGCTGGAGATTGTGACACATGAAGATGTCCAAGCGACGCAACTTGTCGTTCTTGCTCAAATTCAAAGATACCAAGTCCTTTGCTCCATCAATATGCAACTCCTCCAAGAGTGGATTGGCAGAGAAATCCAACTTCTCGTTTCTTATCTCGTGGAAGTCGATGAACTCCAGCAAAGGATTCTTGCTCACGTCGAGTTTCTCCTCGCCATACCCAGAATAGCCCAAGATACGCAAGTTAGGACATTCCGTGAGAATCACATCTAAGGTTTTCACCTCGAACATGCCACATCCATCAAATCCGATAATGGCATCCTCCTCTTCCGAACAGATGGTAATGGTGTAGTACATGCCCTTCTCCGGATAGGCATGACCAGCCTCCACCCAAGCCAACTTTTCGGAAGCAGGTTTCTGTTTACCTGTCACGACCTGTACCTTTCCATCGCCCCAAGCGATTCTTGCCTTGCTGCCTTTCTTCAGCATCAAGTGCAAGCCTACGGTCTCCCCCATTGTCCAGTCCAACGTCTGGATATTGATTGTAATCTGTGCCATAATTCCTTGTTTTTAATGTTTACGACGGCAAAGATAATGGTATGGTGTGTCAAATCGTGGCGCAAGCGAGAAAATTATCTCAAAAATCTTTGTATTACCTTGTACCAATAGTCCCAGGAGTAGCCTACGGAAGGATGATTCACCGCCATCACTTTCACCTGCTTGCCATTACTCAGAAGATAAGCACCTGTAACAACAGGATAACCATCCACTACGATGTTATCGCCATCCTGCCAGCGCACATTAGGAAGATTGTTCCAAAGCCTCTTGCCCCATACGATGATGTACTCAGGTTGGTACTTTTCGATGACCTCAAAGAAAGCCTTGCCAGCCTGGTAATATTGTTCGGCTGCGCCAGCCTCGCGAGGGCCACCCATCGCCACTTGCAGATAGTTGAAGAAGATGACCGAGTTCCAGATCTTCAGCCTCATCGCCTGATTTGTTTCCTTACCCACTAACGAACGCTCAAACTTCAGGAAAGTCCGCATCCAGTTTTGCCGTTCCTTGTTCTCATTGAGATAATCCCCAAGCACCTGCTGCGTAAAGCCCATACACTCCCGATGTAGCTGGCAGTCGCTACAATCCGCACAACTCTCATCACAATAATGGCTCTCGCCCAATATCATGATTCGCTTGCCGAATATCCCCCCGTTGGCATAATCCTTGCCAACGAAGGGTTGAAAGAAAATGTTGCTACTCATATTTTAGAATAATAAAACAATATTCATCGTATTTATATTTATTTATTCTTTATCACTACCTACAAATACCGATGCCTTCATAAAAGAGAAGGTTGCATCAACGAGCCAACCGATGCACGAACCGACTGTAGCTACCCACCAGGCAACAAGATAACCTGCAGTACAATTGGTAGCCTTGAAAAGGACATCGCCGTCAAAGAGATGCCTCACCAGATTAGGCAGGAAGAACAATCCATGCGCCAAACCAGCTTGCCATCCATACAATTCCGTACCATTGATGTTGACAAACAGTATCGCTGCCACCAATACAACTATCGGTCGCCAGGGCAAAAAGATGTAGACCATAGCTAGATACCCCAAAATTCTATCCATATCTTCTTTTATTTTTTATATGTCTAAACACTAACCAACCATAAAAGCCACACATTACAGCTATGACATAGAACAAGAGAGAAACTAAATTCGACCATTTACCTTCCACACCCACAACATAGAATCTATCTTCTATATGTTTGGGAACCACATCTAGTGCTCCTATAGACAAACCCAAGAAACACAAGACTAAAACTACAGCCAACCCCAATTTTATCTTTGCATTCATACTCCTTAAAACAAATGAAAACGTTTATACTCTTTTCTCCAATCTTCAAACTCTTTATCAGTAGATTTACCAAAAGCTGGATACATCTTGTTATATTCAATCTCCGTATGAGTAGGTTTCTCATTGAGATAATCCTTCAAGGAATCCTTCTGCACCTGAAATCTACTCGATTCCACAAAGATCAGGCTCTTGTGAATCCTCGTCTTGGCACGTTCCTCCATCCATTCTCTACCTTTAGCGAGAGAAGACATATACCAATATCTCGTCTCTGCCCAAGCATTCCTTGTAGGTTGCGCAGTACCATGAATGAAGTCACGATAAACGGGAAGCGAGAGACCAGTTAGCCAACAAACCAGGACCGAATCCCCCTTAGCCATTAGCGTCATGTCCGACAACATCTGTTGCATGGTCATTTTCTCCGACTTCCGCCAAAGCATTTGCTTTTCCATGTATTCATTTTTTTCAGCTTCTTTCTGCTTCTGCCAATAGCCATGAGGGTTCAAGAAGAACCAATAGCCAAATAACACTACCAGCATGGCACTCAATACCAATGCCAACCAACACGCTCTTTTCCTGATGTTCTTTTCCATTGTTACATTACCTTATATTGTTATACATTTGATTTCGGCTGCGAAATAACTATATAGAGATGTCAAATGGTGACAGAACATCAAGAAAAAAGTATTGAATGGTTGTGTTTGCCAGTATCATTGACAAAATTAGTGCACTTACCTTTCTACAATATGTAAACTTCACCAGACTTCGTTATTGCGTCACCTAGAAACAGGTACCGCAATGACACAAAATATTACCTATCAATCAGTTACAAAGATAGAAACATTTACTCAAGCCTAAAAAAGCCGGGTGGATAGGTATGCCATCCACCACACTTAGGGCATTTCACTGGAGCTGTATACTATGCAACAAAATTAAATTTTAGAGATTGCTCTACCACCGGCATGTTTACATAAAGCATGATAATACCAATCTACCAATACCAACTTATTAGTACCTTCTATATGATGCCACGTATACGACCCAAGGTCCCAAGTGATACCTTTGTCCCCCAACTGTTTTGTAGCTAAATCTCTATCTTTTTTGCTACTTTTTGTCAATCCACCTTTAATTTCTTCTATTACAGGAGTTCCATCAGGATAAGTTTTAGCAGCCTTGGTAAAATCAGGCAAACCATTATCTCCATAAGTTACTCCACCAGGATACTTTTTATCCAACTTTATGAGTTCTTCTCTTGTAACTATCGTTCCATTTAAATTTATTTTACCACCATTATCAATCAATTTTTTTTCCAATTCAGGATTAAGAGCTGGATTTGCATAAAATGTAGAACCCGCATATTTATAGTTAGGCGGTAAGTTTCCCTTGTTAGTGCGTACAATTTTAGACAAATCAACTGTTTTTCTTTGCGATTTCTCCCATCTCATTATATTTAGCTTCGGGTTTTCTTTTATTAACTGCGCCAAAGCTTTATTATTGGACATCTCGGAAAGTAATTTTGTATATTTTTTTTAGACAAATGAGAACCATACTTTTTTAAAAGAGTCGAATATTCTTCAGCTACAAGTTTTGTGGCCATTTTCTTCTCCTTAGCAGAAACTTCTTTGACCAACTTTTGAACACCCTGATTGTAGCTCTCGTCATAAGAACCTTTCTTTAACAAAACCTTCACCGCCGACTTCTCTGTATGAGCAATTTCCTTTTTTGCTCCAATCATGCCATAACGAAGAAGCGAGCCTAGTTCTTTTTCTTCTATTTCTTTCAATAGATTCTTGCGTACAGCACTTCTTACAAGCTGCTTTGCCGATGCTTTCTGAACATAATTCTTGCCTATTTCCTCTGTACCTGACTTAAAGGCATCTTTCAGCATTGATTTGTTTGCAGCCTCTACACCTTCCTTTGTAAGGACTTTTGCCTCGGTTCTAAACAGTCCTTTAGTTCCTTTATAGACCGTCTTTACCAATTGTTTTTGTGCAAAAGAAGAATATGGCAAGACCATTAAAATAGATATAAGAATTATTTTTAGAATAAACTTTTTCATAGATTTTCAGATATTATATTATACAACTTATCGCTATTCTCATCGATATTTCTAAACACTCGTTCTGTATAATATTTCAAATATGCCTGACGTATTTGGAATCCTATATTTTCCATACAAGCATACTTTATAACTTCTTCAGAATCAAGTTTTTGTGATTTAATATCATCTAATGTAACCTTTACATCATAAAGAAAATTGCCAGCATCATATGCCCATGAAACGACTGTACCTACTCCACCAGAGAAAGCTCCTAATATTGTAGGAGCCACCCAATCCTTTAAGAAAGACGTAGTCATCTCATCTTTTTCCTTTTCTGTAAACTTCTTTACTTCACGCACACATTTTTTTGCCAACAACAAATCCATTGTTGCTTGGCTGATGCGTGTTTCGCTCTCAAAATCGCCATTTTCTATAATATCATTATAATAGTTATTTCTTTGTACAGCCAATGAATCTAGATATGTATTGATATATTTTGCGACACATTCTGTATACTTATCGTTATCAATATTCTCATTCCATATTTTTTCAAAATCATCACTTCCTGTTCCAAACCAAAATTTAAGTTTTCTCCAATTCATAAAGCCGCCAGAATACTTGCTCATCACCTCACTCATATCAACCTCTAGCAATGAGTCTATCTCAACCTGCATTGCAGGAACTATGTAATCAACAAATGCTTTCTTCTGAGAGATTGCATTCTCTTTAATCTCTTGGTTAAGACCGGCAAGATAATCTTCTCTTGTTTCATTATAATAAGGAGATAAAGCATCATCTGCTGATGTCTTTTCCACGCATTTTTTAACTGCATTTATGGTATCAAAGCTACACTGCCCAACAATGGGGACTATGTTATCAACATATAATGTATCAAGGAACGGATATTGTTCTCTATTATTCACAAAAAACTGAGCTCCCTCTGTTGGCGATAATTCAGCAAGTTGATTAATAGCAATCTCTGGAGTTAAATATGGTTCTTCAGAAGAAGAATTTAAGCTACAGGATGATAAGCCTATCAAAATTGAAAAACATAATAATGCTACTTTGATTATTAATCTATACTTTATACTCATTGGCGTTATATCAATATTGCTTAGGACATACTTCTTCGTCATGTCCATTCTATTACTTGTTGCCAAATCAAATGTTTCCATAATAATATTGTTTAGTCCAACTTTATAAATTCAAAATCATTCGGATTGCAGCATGCTTTCTTATAGTCGAAAGCATAGATGCGCATGTAGGCTTCCTGCACCTCCTTGGCTCCATTGTAAAAAGGGGTGGCGGTGTGCTGCATGGTTGTTACTGTCACTACCATATCGGGAGTGAGGACTGTGCCATTAGAGCGCTTGAGGCGCTTAGGCTTTACTTGAAATACCTTGCTCATAAGCATTCTGTTTTTAAGTTCATTTTATATGGCTGTCCCTGCTTTTCAGCCGAAACAGCAAATCATTTACTTTCAAGGGGCAAAGATTATGCAAACGAGCACAATGAAAGCTTGCTTTCAAATTACCGAGTGCAGCTTATCTTATACAAAGGTACAGGTCATGTGTGTCAAATGATGTCACAGGTTTCAACTATTTCTCAAAAATCTTTGTATCACCTTGTACCAATAGTCCCAGGAGTAGCCTACGGAAGGATGATTAACTCTCATCACAATAATGGCTCTCGCCCAATATCATGATTCGCTTGCCGAATATCCCCCCGTTGGCATAATCCTTGCCAACGAAAGGCTGAAAGAAAATGTTGCTATTCATACTATTTTTCCAATATCTTTCGTCCTTTTTCTGTTAGCATATACTTCTGCTTTGGGTGCTTTGGATTATCAGGATATTTCATGGAAACCAATCCTTCTTCCAATGCTGGTGTTAAGTATTTATACAAGAAATTCACCCTATCCTTCAACATTAAAAAAGACATAATTTCTCTAACAGAATACTCTCCATCCTTCAATATTCCGACAAGTTCCAATACTTGTTGGGTACTTGTTGGGTACTTGTTGGGTACTTGTTGGATTGCTATTTACCAACTGCAGATTAAACCCATTACGGTTATATCTAAAGATTACAGGCAAGAGTAAACTCTCCGCCACCTATGATTTGCTCTACATTAACCCAAAACCGCACGGGAAAAGATAATCCATGTTACACCCAAATCAGACTTCAAAAAATCCTGATATTGGAAATCAAGGAGTTACATAGAGAGTGACTGCAATGTGGGTTTATAGCCGCTCACTAAATCCTCTTCCATACTCAGGTTCGATTCCTTTCGTAAGACTATCCGCCATACACAATTTTTTGAATATAAAGTCGTAGCGTAGACCAAGCCCCAAAAGCCTCTACAGGAATTTGTACTCCACCACAAGTGGCTGTCTCCCCTTTCTTTATTATTTTACCATTAGGAGCTATAGTTAATTTATACAGGAAATCTTCATGCTCTCTATCAATATATAAATCTGGGTATATTTCAGGTTCTCCAGTATAATCTTGCCAATTATCAGGCAATATACCTGTAAACATAGCAGTAAGAGTTACATCTAGATTTCCATCTTCATCTACCTTGCAAGAACCACCCAGATCATAATAAGCGTCATTCTTGTTCAAAAAGATAATATTAGGATAATCTTTACCCAAAACTATATACTTGTCTTCATATACCATAAACTCTGTAGGAACAGAACCTAAAATAAAATCGCCATCTTTTGATAGTTGAACATCAAGTTGATTAAAATCACCTTCTTGCTGTTCAAAAGAGACACTAAGTCCATCGTCTTCGATAACATTAGGAGTTAGTGTTTTCAGCGTTTTTTTGCCTAATTGAATCGTAAATACATTTTCACCTAAAGTATCAACAACAATAGTTTGTTTATCTATGTCTCCATAAACTACATAGTGCTTCTTGCCAGTATCGTCATTAGACTGACTAAGAATCACCTTACCTTCATTCTGATACTGCTCTACTCGGTCTTTTACCATCTGTGGGTAATTCGTAGCACATGAGCAAAATGTGAAAAGAACGAGACCTATTAATAAAAGTTTTTTCATAAGACTATTATTTATTATTATTCAACTTTGAAGCAAAGATAAAGACTTGTTTACCATCACTCCGTACAAAATTCGTCAACAACTCCATTGCCTTCACATAGCCAACAGAATTTTCATGAATGAGTTCAAGAATCTCCACATCAGAAGTCCCATCCGATTTTTCCGTAGTATGGATTATCATTTCCTGCGTTATATTGGAACCATTCAAGTACCGAGAGGCTTGTGCCATAGCTTTCACAGAAGCAACACGACTGATTATGCTCTCATTTTTTTTGTATTTTTCCCCATCGAGAGCCAAAACAGAAATCAAATAGGCATTGTCATAGTCATTCACAGCACGCACGCCCTCAAAAGGGGCATTGTTATACATACGGACAAGAAAGTTGGTAAACGCCACCTTGTCACTAGAGAAGCCTTGAGCACAAACTGCTAAAGGTAATACAACTTGTAAGAGACAGAACAAATACTTTTTCATTTTTCTATTCGTTTTAAATATTCATAATCATACCAAACTAACTCATGGATTTTTGCTATCCTATTTAAAATTGCAGGTAACAACCCCAGCCATAACAACGCTATCAAACATTTAAATAAAAAAATCACATAAGATGCATTAACAACATCACCTAACATAAAAAAGCTAATTAAACTTTTATATGGCATACATAAGAATGCCAATATTGGAACAAACATAGATTCTAAAAATGCAACTTGTCCCTCCATAACTGAAATATCTTTATTTTTATAGGTCTGTAGGACATAATAATAAGCATTATAATATACATCAAGAATAGTTCTCTCCTTCTGTCCTCCTTCAAAAATTGGCACAGCTAGCATTAAAACAACTGAAAAAATTAAGAATAATATTCCTATTATATATATACAATCAAAATTTAAAATAGAAAAATCTGATACCAACTGTAAGATTGAACAGCAGACAAATATGGACCAAACAAACCAAAAGGGTCCGCGCAAATATGCATCTATAGTATTTTGCAAACCACTTGTTGCTGTTGTTGTATTCATACTTCCACATAATAGTTTCAAATAAAAAGGATCAGGTGTTTCTCGCATCACCTTAATTAACTCTCTCTTTATATATGCAGTGTTATTACGAAAACCACCCCAAATCATTGTAGTCAAAAGATGATTAAATATACCAACAATATAAGAAACAACAGTACCTATCGTAAAAAGAATAGTACGATCAAGTTCTTGTTCTTTATTAATCAAAACACTTAAAGGATATGAATCAGCAGCAAATAATACCTGGAGGAACAAAAGCAATGTTCCTCCAGGTATTACCATAGATAACACATCATAAATAGATAAATTTCCTATAATCCTATCCATAATTAATATTTATCTTGTAAATCAAAATTGGAATAATTAGAAATTTTGTTTGCAGGAATCAAGAATTTCAACGTCAATTCAGGAGTACCCTCTAACTTGAATAACGAGTATAGTAATGTACCATTCTCATCATGTGCATAAGCCCCTCCAAAATCATCGCCTGCATTTCTATCATTATAAGTAAAAATACAATTTAAATTATCCTCCATTTTAAGAAACGGAGCAAATAGTCCATGCCCTTTTAATATATAGTATGTAGGACCAACTCCATGAGCCTCTAAAGCTAAAAAGTCTATATATTTAGAATACTCTATATCACTTATGTATCCAAACTTTTCGTCATAGCCATCAAAATAGGACTTATTCCCCAAATTATCAACTACAACAAAATTAGTAAAATAAGAATAAAACAGATGTCCTAATTTTCTTGTCCAATCATTTATCCATTGTGAGGAATTTCTAAAATACATTTTATTACACAACATAAATTTTAATGCAGAATATCCTAAATTCATACGAGAATACATATTCTGTTCATCTTGAGATAAAGATATTGCCCTCAACGTATTCACGATGAAGTTTACCAAAGAAATTGTATTATCGGTACGTTCGTACACCACATGCATCGTAACGAGATAAGAATCAGAATTTTGCCATGACTCCAACTGATTTAAGGTCTTAACTTTATCACGTTGAATTACAGCTGGGGTTCCTTTTGCATATCGGTAGAATCTTTCGATATAATACTCATTTACCATAAAATTATTATTTGGCAAAGATGGGTCCTCCAAAATTAACTTACGTGTAAAAGAAGTAGGTAACATTAATTTAACTTGTTCTAACAAATTTTTTAATGCAACTTGCTCGTTTTGGCGATAAAACTTCTGTATTTTCATATTCATTCCAAATGTAGAGCCAGCGAACTCTACTGAAGCACCTTTAGACTTAGCATAACTCACCAATTTTGAAATACTTACAGTAGCCTGCAAAGTAACCATTGTTTTACCTGCCATATTAAGACATTCGAGTTCCTTATATTCCTTAATATTACCAGACGAAATTGTCACTATTTCATCTTTTGTTATCTCTTCATTCAACAAGGAAGTATTTGCAGAAACAAATGCACCATAAACTTGCTCTATAGCACTACGCAAAGCTATTTTAGTTGCGTCTTCCTTATTTCTACCATCACCTGAAACTACGAGAGTAACATCATCTTCTGCTTTAGATGCCTGTAAAGGCTCTTTGTTTTCAATATTAGTTTTTACAAGACTTTGCTGACCAGCTGTAGGTATAGTACTTTGAAATTGAGCAGGCACAAATATCCGTGGAGTCGATTTTTTTTTATTTTTATTTTTCTTTGACTCTGCCATTACATTTAAGGCACCACTTATTAGTGACCCTAAAAAGCCTTGGCACATACCTTTTGAAGACAACATAGTTATCAACAGACTAATTACTAAAAATCTTTTCATATCCATAACGTTATAAGTAAGAAAGTATTAATATTTACCACCATCCTCGAATAATGGTTTTAGCAATACTCTTTGGCTGATTGTTAGCCCAAGCCATGCCTACATCACGACAAGCCTTAACTATACTTTTTTTATATGTCTGGCTATCTTCATATTGCTTGCTTTGAAAGTTCCACTCACGCAATTCGTCTGCATTCAACTTGGAAGCTACTTCCTTACGTAACTTTTCCACATCTTGGTAACAAGAACTATACGGAGAAATGACATTAAGATATTGGGCGACCTCATTGGCACCATATGCATCTTGACTTTTCATCCAAGCATTGCGAGCCTTATTCAACTGCTGCAATCCATAAGCATCTATTTTCTGCTGATAGAAACTTGTAGCAGCCACTTGGCATTTGTCGTAACAATCGGCACAAACATTAGGTACTGCCATCATACGAGAGATTGCCTCATCATAATTACCAACAGAAGCCATCGTACGGGCCTTACTTATCTCTTCCGCGCAATGATTCGTATAAAAATCAACAATCTTGCCCTTTGCCGTATCCAACATTTCGGAAAAATCTTTCTGATTAGGATTCAATTTGCTAAACGCACTAATCAAAGCTTTGTTTTCATTCGTTCCAATTCCTTGTAAAGACACAGTACAAGACGCATAGAGTTTGTTCTCAACAATATCACCCACAAAGAATGTAACTTCCATTTTTTCGGACACTCTTGCAGGAGTCGAAGGAACGATATCCTTGCTCGTAATATCCACTTTGGCAGTCAACACAAACCGCTCTACATAGCCATTATCACCATAGCCATTGCCTACAAGCATTCGCTGCATACGTGTCACCAAGTTTTTGCTTGCCTCTACAGAAATCACACCATCGGGCATCATTGCTTGTATGGAGATTCGCCCCTCATCAGATGTCTGAGCAAATGTAGCCATCGACATCATCAACACAAATAAAATGACTAACCTTCTCATCTTGTTATTTCTCACCAAGTACGACAATAGCTTCACCCAAACCTCTCACCATCACCTTAGAAGTAATATTGAAAGGAGGCTGTTGCAAATATTTTCTCAACTTTGTAGCAAACGCCCTGGCATCCATAGCCCTGCCTTTATCATCAAGCAATGGGATACGCACCTGTTCAAACTGGGCAAGCGACTCTGTTCCGTCACTCAGATTGAATGTTCCATTCACACAGTTCTTCTGCAGCCAATCCTGTATGCAGTCAGTCAATTCCTCACCATTATATTCCTCCTCTAAATCTTTGTCCCAACTATCCCAACACCTTATGGTAAGACTGATTTCCCTACCACGTTTACTTTGGTCGGCAAACCAATCATCCATTTGGCTATCAAAAGGCTTAATATTTTCCTTTACCGCTTTAGCTAATAAGACAGGTATCATCTCTGAAGAAGGTTTGGTGATGCCAGTAGATGTAGCTATACGCTTATTGGTATAGGCATCGAAGGCTTCAAGTGTAAAAGACGCCGAATTACCATTTCCTGTACGATTCACCTGCCACCATAGCTGAATGATAACGTCAGACTTTACTCTACGCTTCAGTTGGTCAAGAGGAGATTCTACAAGCGAAGCTCCACTCTTTTTACTAGTCGTTACATTATCTTCAGCGGTTTTCATACTGATGCTTTTGATTTCTTGCTCGGCATCTTTTAGGCTATACCCCTGATCAGTAAGCACTTGACCAACCTTGCTGATAACCTGTCCCAATTCCGTATCCTCAAGAAAAGCCTGCTGGTAGTTTGCAACCTTTACCACATTCCCTTGATCGGAAAAATTAGTCATAAAGTATCGCTGATTACACCAATTGTCACTTGGCAAAATCATAATCGTTGGTTTCTTGGCTATCTGTGCAAAGCAAAACATGTTACACAACCAAAAAGCTAATACAAAAGAAATAAGCTTTCTCATAACTAATACTGATTTAGTTTGTTGTTTTTTAGTCCAACTTCTTAAATTCAAAATCATTCGGATTGCAGCATGCTTTCTTATAATCGAAAGCATAGATGCGCATGTAGGCTTCTTGCACCTCCTTGGCTCCATTATAAAAAGGGGTGACGGTGTGCTGCATGGTTGTTACTGTCACTACCATATCGGAAGTGAGAACTGTACCGTTAGAGCGTTTAAGGCGCTTAGGCTTGACTTGAAATACCTTGCTCATAAGCATTCTGTTTTTAAGTTCATTATATATAACTGCTCCTGCTTTTCTGCCGAAACAGCAAATCATTTACTTTCAAGGGGCAAAGATTATGCAAACGAGCGCAATGAAAGATTGCTTTCAAATTGCCGAGTGCAGCTAATCTTCTGCAAAGATTATGCAAACCGAAAGCAGAATCATCAAGCTTGCTTGAATGTTATGCTGAGGTGCAGCTAATCTTCTGCAAAGTTAGGAAAATTCTGCGAACCAAACAAGTCCATAATGGTTCATAAATGAAAAAAGATGGTGCGAACCCCTACTTTCTTCACTTTCTTGTAAGTTAGGCTCTGGTAAAACCCGTAGAAAAGAAAATGTGAAAGAGGAATCCACACCATATGACGGTGTAGACTCGCTCAAACAAATTCTCGTTCTTTCTACGTTTCAATTTACCAGATTTCAACCTACAGAACTGAATAGTTTGCTCGTGTCCACAAGATAATCTTGTTTCTCTGCATCATAGCGACTTCAAGCGAGGACTTTACCCCGCCCTGTCACTAATCCAATGGCAAATTTAGTAAAAATCTGATGAACCACCAAACTTTTAACAAGAAATCTTATGGATTCCTCTTATATTTCACTTTTCAGGGACTCCTAACCCTTCTTCTTTCTGCATTCATACCTTATTATATATAGAGTTATTGTAATTTCTGCCGCAAAAGTACAATCAGGATGCGTCAAAAACTGACATAGGAAAAAGAAAAGATGAAGAAGGAAGATCAATCCCTTAAAAAAGACTAAAATATTCGCAAAAATAGCGAATGCTTATAATTAAGTATTACCTTTGCATAAGAAAAAGCTGCACTCGGCAATTTGAAAGCAAAATTTCATTGCGCTCGTTTGCATTGTCTTTGCAATAAATAAAACATATTATTATAATTATGGAAATAACATTTGAGGAGGATTATCTCCGAGAATTATATTATGAGGGAAAAGCGCATAATAAGAAATATCGCTTCCAACCTCAAATCATTAAGAAGTACGTTCGAGTTATTGACCTTATGGCATCCTTGAACAGTACAGAAGATTTTTATCGCTACAAAGCCTTACATTACGAAGCCCTTGTGGGTGATAAGAAAGATCGTGAATCTGTTAGAGTCAATGACCAATATAGAATAGAGTTTCACTCTGAAGTTGTTGGCAACGAAAAACAAATCACGATATGCAATATATTAGAATTATCAAACCATTATAAATAAAAAACAGCATTATGTCAAACTTAGGTTTTGGTTTTTATCCAACTCACCCTGGTGAGGTTTTGAAAGATGAATTAGAGGAGCGTGGCATTTCGCAAAGAAAATTTGCGGAAAGCATTGGTATGGGATATTCCGTACTTAACGAAATTCTGAATGGCAAACGTCCTGTTACCACAAATTCAGCTCTGATGTTTGAGGCTGCATTGGATATTCCTGCCGATTCTCTCCTGAAACTGCAGATGAAATACAATATGCATACTGCCCGGAAAGATAATGCTTTGGTTGAAAAGCTCAAGCAGATTCGCAGAGTTGCAGCCATGTTATAAAAAAAGAAATGCGTCCGCACAATACGGCCGCATTTCTGTTTTTGTAAAGTTACCACACAACAACTGATATGCGATTTGCTATAGAATATTCCTAGAACCTGAATCCGAAGAACATTCTTACTCGCCATTTGTTTCTCTTCACCTGAAGATGATCCTCGTCTCCGGCTACTGAGAAATTATAAACAGCAGTGGCGCCGGCAAACTTGTTGCGCCAGGAATACACGGCTGCACCTCTACCGGTAATGATGGCAGACGGGAAATGATACTTCATGCTGTTTTTAACAGTTGGGATTTCTGTATCACTACTCCCCTCTTCTGCTTCAGCCCTCATCTTGGTATAGTCGTGGGAATATACCGTGATGGTTGGCAAGGCTGACAGATGGAACAGCAGATGGGAGGATGGAACAAGGTTATATCCATAGCCTGCACCGAGCGCCAACTCGTTAAGACGGATGGTCATTCCCTTCACCTTCGTCTTGGAACCGTCAAAACTGGCGCCAACCATCCAACTTCCGGCACTTCGCTTCTGAATGTAGCTCTGGCTGAAGGCTGCCGGGAAGGAGAACTTGCGATAGTTGAAGGCATAATAGAAATTGAGATTCAATGCCTTCTGCGAGATTTCTCCCTTATGGACATCTATCTCGTTGGTACCCACTTTCTGATGACCATGGAATGTCTTGGACGAGAGATAGACCACATCAAAGCCATAGCGGTTGCTATAGGAATTGAGGTTGAACTCGTAGTCCTGATTCTTGCCAGTCAACTTGGCTGGGTTCACAGCCAAGCCAAGTCCCAATCCCCGGTAAGCCACTGCCATAGAGAGGGTTCCACGGCAGTCTGCCATCACCTTGGTATGCGTTTCCGTTCCATCCGTCTTCGCTGTAGTTTCCAAATCAGCTCCCGAAAGATTGCCTCTTAGTTTAATGGTCCATCGGGCATTTGGACGGGAGATGTAGGTAGTATCATACTTTATCTTGTAATAATTGGCTGCCAGCAGTGAATCTCCTCTGAACAATTGGCGATCGTAGAGGCTCAAGCGTCTTTGAATCTTGGCATAATGCTTCATGAACCTCTGCTTTTTCTTCTCACTCATTTTGCTCTTACCTAATTCTGCCATAAGAAGGGAGTCGCCCCATTGGAGCATACGTCCCCTATCAGCAGACTGTCGCAACTGGAGTCGCAGGCTATCTGCCATCATCAGCAGTTCTTTCAGCTTCTTTCGAGGTTTCCTGTTCTGTCCGTTCTGGGCAATGGCAGGAGCAAGTACTCCCATAGAAAATACCACCACAAGAAATGATGCTTCCAACATCACCATTGACCCAGTTTTCATTTTTCGTCTATTCATCTTATTTATCTTTCTTTCCTATTCCGGTACAAAAGTACGGCAAAACTTCGAAACAGAAAAGGAAAAAGCAAAATAAATAAGAAATGAGGAAAGAAAAGATTAAAAGAATTGATTTTTCGTAGAACTTTAAAAGAAGATAAAAATCAGAATCCGAAACCGCAGTTTCGGAAATACGCAAAATATCAAAACAAATAAAAAAACTTAAATTAGCAAACAAACAAGCTGATATTCAGGCATTTTTATTACCTTTGCATTCGAAACCGCCATTTCCGAAACAGCGGTTTCGGAAAATAGCATCAAAAAGAAACTGTAAAATTATAGAAATATGAAGTTCTTTGGAAGACAAAACGAAATAAAAGAATTGCAAGAGATAAGAAATCTATCTTTGCAAACGGCCCGTTTTACAATCGTAACCGGACGCCGACGTAGCGGTAAGACATCCTTATTGATAAAAGCATACGAGGATGTTCAGGATATGCTGTATTTCTTTGTTGCAAGAAAATCAGAAGCAGAACTCTGCAGAGATTTTATCGAAGAGATAACGAGCAAACTTCAGCTTCCTATTCTCGGCGAAGTAACACGCTTTGCTGATATCTTTAAATATCTGCTTCAACTATCCAAGATTCGCCCTATCACTCTCATCATTGACGAATTTCAGGATTTCAAGCGGGTTAATCCATCTATCTTTTCAGATATGCAAAAGATATGGGACCTAAACAAACAGGAAGCTCATATTAATCTTGTGGTCTGCGGTTCTGTTTATTCACTTATGAACATCATCTTTAAAAATAACAAGCAACCTCTTTATGGTAGGCAGACTGGAGAAATAAAAGTCACTCCATTTCCCCCTTCTGTCATTAAGGAAATTCTCTCTACATATAATTCTGCCTATGCCAATGATGACCTACTGGCTCTCTACAGTTATACAGGCGGAGTAGCAGAATATGTAGAAATGATGATGGATGCAGGAGCCACGACCAAGGAACAGATGACAGAGCGGTTTATTGCAAAAAACTCTTATTTCATCTACGAAGGAAAAAATATGCTGATAGAAGAATTTGGCAAAGACTATGCCCGCTATTTCGAGATACTGCAACTTATCGCTTCAGGCTACACAACTCGAGGTGAAATAGAAAGCATCATGAAAATAGAACTTTCGGGCTATCTCACCAAACTGGAGAACGACTATTGCCTGATTTCCCGTTATACACCGATGTTTCAAAAGACCAATCGCAACATTCGCTATCAGATAGAAGACAACTTCCTTCGCGTCTGGTTTCGCTACATCTACAAATATGGATACATGATAGAGGTTGGCGCCAATAAAAAACTAAAAATGGTCATGGATAAGAGCTACACCACATACACCGGCAAGGTTCTGGAAAGATATTTTATTGCCAAGATGATAGAGAGCGAAGAATATACCCAGATAGCCTCCTGGTGGGACAGAAAGGGAGAGAATGAAATCGATATTATCGCTGCCGATGAACTGGAGCAGAAGGTTATTTTTTATGAGGTAAAACGCCAAGCTAAGGATATAAATTTCGACATTTTAAAAGATAAAGCCGAGCATTTCTTCCAAGCTACAGGAAAATTCAAGAAATTCGATATCGGATACCATGGATTGTCGATGGAGGATATGTAAAGCAAGCACATACAGAAGCTGGAGAAGGAATATGGGGTGCGACTGTTCGACAGAATCGGCAATCGCATCCAGCTCACCCGTGCCAGACTGTTTGCTGATTTCAGAAAACAACATTCTGACACTTAGAATACTTTAAAAAGTAGCCTAAGATACCCCGTACCCTTTCTTCAGTTATTTCAAACGTTCTATGAGCATATTGAAGTTCTTTTTTCCAAGATTATTCTCAGATAAAGACTGGCTCATGTTCTTATTAACGATAAGACGTGATTGCATCTTTTCCCAAACATCAGCATCTAGTAATTCCTTCCATTTAGCTGCACTTCGCATAATAACAAACACTACATCTTCTCTTTCGTAAGCCAAATATCTAATTAGTTTCTTTGTTAATTCCTGAGATGGCAACACAACACCCCTTGGAAAATCCTTAAAGGCAACAGAAGTGTAAGCACAATACTGAACTATTGCAAAGTTTCGGAAGAACTCATATTCCTTTTGATGATTTATGTTGAGGCGATTAATATTATTATACCAATAATAGTCACCGATTTCATTCAATGCATCGCCACAAAGGACTTGGGAACCCTCCATGCTATATTTTTCCTTGAACTCTTCATGACTCTTAACATAAGATTCCTGTGGGGTGAGCAATCCTCTCACTTGAAATGACAGCGTATTGATCAACTCCGCCATAGCATCCTCTAAAGGTGCCCTATATCTTTCATATTGCACATTATCATTCACACCTAACTTAAATCCTGGATTTAGGCTAAGAATAACGACTTTCGCCTTGAGTGGGTTACCTCTCCACGGCTCAGCAGGAGCACCAAGAAAGTACCGGCAATCCTCTTTTGCCTTTTTATTGAATTCATTTATCACTTGCTCCTCGTAAGAATTTGGATAAACCATTTTTATGGACTCGTCATACCAATGCGAACGCATATACTCCCCAGTCAGCTTAGGCCAAAGATTCTCTTTAACAATATCAGATTCAGATACACTATAATAGCCAGTAGGATTAACCATACATTTTAGTAGCTCTTCACCTTTCAAAGACTTTTTCAATGAAGCCAGACTATCCCACCTTAGGTATTTCTGCGTAAAAGTTACAGACTTATCGTCTTCTGTATAAGAGAATCTCAATCTAATCTCCATCATGAGAAGATCCAACACTTTCTCTAAACTAAGTGTTTCTTTAAGATAATTAGCCATTGCAAACTGGTCATCCACGTATCTATCACCGTCAGGATATCTAAGATGCGAAACGAAATACGCCAATGTTTGCTTGATACTATCTTGGGCAATCTCAGGATGATTGTCTAAAAACTCACGAATATGCGATAAGATATCAAAGCCCTTGTCGGCAACATAAAGCAGATGCATCAACTTTGTGTCTGTATCCGTCTGTCCAAACTCGTGACAATAATCGTCTACATAAGCCTTGATATGCCTCTCTGGTAGACTAACACGCTCTCCTCCTACTGGATAAAATGCAATTCTTCTCATAATTAATCGTTTTGATGTTACACTTTTTGCTTCAAATCTTACTACATCCACAAAGATTATCAGCATTTTCGTTTTTGCGGATTGCTATATAACGGATTATCTAAAACTATATTGCATAAGGAACTCATTTTTTTTAAATTAGGAAGCAGCTTTAGATATTCCTGCCGATTCTCTCCTGAAATTGCAGATAAAATACAATATGCATACTGCCTAGAGAGATATGAAGTTCTTTGGAAGCAAAACGAAATAAAAAGATTCGCTACATAAACAAAAAATGCAGACGCATTTCTGTATATAAACTTACCGCACAACAGGTGGATGACGAGCGCACAACAGCTGATGGACATTCGCACAGCAGCTGATATGCAAGCGCACAACAGCTGTTGTGCGGTTCGCGATAGTAACTTTTCCAACGACATATACTATCTCCTCCAACAACTTATCCTATATCTTCCAACAACTTATGCCGGTACTTTCAGCACCTCTTCCTATATCCATCAACACCCCGATCCACTATCGAGAACAGACGGAGGCACATCAATATAGAACAGCAAAGGCTTGAGAATGGAGAACATGTATATAGAATAGATGAAACCACAGGCCATCTATTAAGGTAGTCAACTAAAAATATGACTAAGTTTCAGGAAAGTCAACGTGAATTATAAATAAGTTTTAACGGAATCAACTCGTCTTACAAATAAAACTAAAAGTGGGCAACTAAAATCGTTAAACCACATACTGAAATAGTGCCCGCGAACATGAGCACGGATGACCATGAACATGGGTACGCGCGACCGATACGATGGGTATGAATGACCAAAACGATGGGTATGAATGACCAAAACGATGGGCACGGATGACCGAGAGCCTGGGTACTTATACCCAACTAGCTCGGGCATTCGTACCCAAGGCTTTGGGCAAAGTTGGGCAAAACGTTGCGTTGACTTTTCCTGATTTCAGCTGACTCTTCTTTATTTCAGTAGACACTTTTTATCTTTATGAACTGAAATGGTAGACACACTCAGTTGTTTTATGCTGAAAAAGTAGACTTTTTCATCTCTTTTTGCTTATTTCCTCTCCTTTTTTATATTTTTCCTCCGATAATCTCGTACTTTTTCTCCAATAATCTCGTGTTTTTCTTTGAAAATTCTGTGTTTTTCGCTGAGAAATCCCCGTTTTTACCCCTAAAGTGGCAATAGGTGGCAACAGGTGGCAATAAGAAAAGCCCTTATTGCCACGCTTAAATTAATAACTATCAGACAGTTATATTTGGAGTGGCAATAGTGGCAATAAATCAGAGGAAAAAAAATACCCCACACTTTCTGTTAATCTTTACTATATTCCTGCGAGAAAACTTGCAGGATAAAGGGAATATGAGTAACTTTGCACACGAATTTCTGAAACTATTGTCTTACAAAGACATAAAATTAAGGGAGAAACTTTCTTTTAGGATAATATAGAGATTACAAAACAAATGAAAAAAGGACTTTTTGCACTCGCTTTGGGTACATTCACCCTGGGCATGACTGAGTTTATCATCGAGGGTATCATTACCGATGTTGCCCACAACATGAACGTATCCATTCCTGAGGCAGGCCACCTCATCTCCATCTATGCACTGGGCGTATGCGCCGGTGCCTTTTCACTGATACTCATGCACAAGTATCGTCCCAAGAAGATATTGATGTTCCTGGCTTCCATCATCACCATCGGAGCCATCATCGCATCCGTAGCCCCAACTTACTGGCTGTTGCTCTGCGCCCGATTCATTCAGGGTTTGCCTCATGGTGCCTACTTCGGAACGGCTACCATCGTGGCAGTGAAGATGGCAAAGGAGGGAAAGGGAACCAAGGCGGTGGCTATGATGTGCGCAGGAATGCCGGTAGCCAATCTGGTGGGCGTACCTATCGGCACCTTCCTGAGTCATGCGTTCAGCTGGCGAGTACCTTTTGTCAGTTGTATATTGCTCGGTATCATGACGATGTATATGATTCACAGATGGGTTCCAGACGTGGCTGCGTTGCCGAATAAGGGAATGAAGGCACAGTTCCGTTTCCTCCGCAACAAGGCTCCGTGGCTCATCATCGCCGCCACCTTCCTGGGCAATGGCGGCATTCTCTGCTGGTTCAGTTATATCTCGCCGCTGCTTCAGATGGAGGGTGGATTCAGCGCAGCCAGCATCTCTCTGCTGATGATTCTTGCAGGCGGCGGAATGGTAGTAGGCAATCAGGTGAGTGCCTTGCTTGCCGACCGCTTCAAGCCGGGCCGCTTTACCAGTTATCTCCAGTTTCTGGCGGCAGCGGCACTTCTGCTCACCTTCTTCCTCGCCCCTTTCGGCTGGGTATCTGTGGTGCTGATGTTCATCTGCTGCGTCTGTCTTTTCGGCATCGGATCGCCAGAACAGTTTCTTATCGTGAAACATGCCAAGGGTGGCGAAATGCTGGGCGGCTGCTGCATTCAGGGCGCCTTCAATCTGGGCAATGCCGTGGGCGCTTTCCTGGGTGGTATTCCTGTTGCGATGGGATTGGGATACAACTTCCCTGCCCTTATCGGAATGCCAATGGCATTGGCAGGAGCTATCTGTCTGCTGGTTTTCCATAAGAAATATGAATAAAAATGCGGTAATCCGAAATAATTGATTATCTTTGCAGAATAATATCAATATAAACGAAGAAACATAATGAAACTTAACAAGACTTTCCTTACCATGGGCTTGGCCGCAGCACTCCTGCAGATGCCAGCCTCATCGTTCGCACAGACTGCGGGCGGTAACCGTCAGAATCCTCTTTTAACAAAGAGCAGTCTTCCATTCGGCGCTCCTGACTTCAGCAAGATTCAGGAGAGCGACTACCTGCCAGCCATCGAAGCGGCTATCAGGGAACAGCGTGCCAACATCCAGAAGATAATAAACAACAAGAAGAAGCCTAACTTCCAGAACACCATCCTCGCCTATGAGGAGAGCGGTGCGCTGCTCGAAAAGGTGACTAACATCTTCTTCGGTCTCACCAGTGCCCACAAAACTCCGGGAATCGCCGAAACAGAAAAGAAGGCTACCCCATTGCTGACCGAGCTCGATAATGAGATTTCGTTCAACAAGAAACTCTTCGAGCGCATCAAGTATGTTTACGATAATGAATATAAGAAACTCAAGGGCGAAGACAAGCGCCTTACTGAGGTTATCTATAAGAGTTTTGTACGTTCAGGCGCCCTTCTTTCTGCCGAGAAGATGGAGCGCATGAAGCAGATCAACTCCCGCATCTCTGAATTGCAGCAGGAATGGGGCAACCTTCTTCCTGCCGCTACCAACAACGCCGTGGTTTGGGTGAACAGCAAGGAAGAACTCGCCGGATTGAGCGATGCTGACATTGCACAATGCAAGAAAGATGCTGAGAGCCGCGGAGGCAAGGCACCTTACTGCATCGTCATCATCAACACCACCCAGCAGCCTATCCTCACCAATCTCCAGAACCGCGAACTGCGCAAGAAGGTGTATATGGCAAGCATCCACCGTGCCGATGGTACTAACCCAAAATTCAACACCTTCCCTATCGTAACCGAGATTGCCAAGTTGCGTGCCGAGAAGGGCAAGCTGATGGGATATGACAACTATGCCGACTATTCGCTCGAAAAGACGATGGCTAAGAACAGCAAGAATGTGGATGATTTCCTGAAGCAGCTCATCAAGGAATATGCTCCTAAGGCAGATGCTGAAACCAAGGCAATAGAAGCGTATGCACAGAAGGCTGAAGGCAAGGACTTCAAGCTGCAGCCATACGACCGCTTCTATTATTCTGCAAAGATGAAGAAGGAGATGCTCAACATTACCGATGATGAGATTAAGCCATACTTCAACATCGACAGCGTACAGGTGAACGGTGTGTTCTATGCCGCCCATCGTGTTTACGGACTGAACTTCAAGCAGCGCAAGGATATTCCTACCTATCACCCAGACATGAAGGTATTCGAGGTAAGCGATAAGAACGGCAAGCCAATCGCCCTCTTCTACAGCGATTACTTCCGCCGTCCTACCAAGCGTGGCGGTGCATGGATGAGCGCCTTTGCCAAGCAGAGCAAGCAGCGCGGCCAGTTGCCTATCATATATAATGTATGCAACAATGCCAAGGCACCGGAGGGTCAGCCATCTCTCATCACATGGGATGAGGTTACTACCCTGTTCCATGAGTTCGGTCATGCGCTTCACGGAATCCTTTCCGACTGCAAGTACAATACCCTTTCAGGAACAGCCGTGGCTCGCGATTTCGTAGAGATGCCATCCCAGTTTAACGAATCTTTTGCATCTATTCCTGAGATATTCGACCATTACGCCCGTCATACCGAGACCGGTACTGCGATGCCAGCCGATTTGAAAGAGCGCATGCTGAAGAGCATCAGCTTCCAGACTGCCTATTCACTGGGCGAGAATCTGGCTGCAACCTGTCTTGACCTTGCCTGGCACAAGATTAGCGAAGAAGAGGTGCCTTCACCTTATATGGCAGGTGCCTTCGAGAAGGAAGAGCTCCACAACATCGGTTTGCTCAACACCCAGATTCCTCCTCGCTACAGCACATCATACTTCAATCATGTATGGGGCGGCGGTTATGCTGCAGGCTATTACAGCTATCTCTGGACAGAGGTGTTGGCTGTGAACATCGCCGACTACTTTGCAAAGCATGGCGCCTTGGATCCTGCCGTTGGTCAGGCATTCCGCGATAAGATTCTGAGCCGTGGCAACACCAAGGACCAGATGGAAATGTTTACCGACTTTACAGGTATGGAGAAGCCTGATGCTTCCGGATTCCTGAAAGCAAGAGGTTTGTAATGCATAAAATTACAATATGAGACAGACCAACTTTCATACAGCGATGTTGAAGATAAAGCGTACGGCACTACTGGCAGTAGGCCTTACGCTCTTTCAGGTTCTGGCATGGGCAGGGCCTCGCAGTTTCCAACAGGCGCAAGCCATTGCCGAGCGCCAGGCTGCCCTGCAAGGCATCGTAATGGACCAGCAGCAGGTAAGCAAGGCTAGAAAGCAATATCTGCAGAATGGTAGCGGTTCTGCAGAGACAGCTACCAGCTATTATGTTTTTGACAACGGAGCCGACAAGGGATTCACCATCGTTTCGGGTGATGATGAACTGCCGGAGATTGTAGGCTATTCGGCTCATGGCAACTCTGAGAATCTGATGAAGACAGAAGGATGTGCAGCGTTTCTGAAAGCTTACCAGAAGTTTGTTGCAGCCTTCACCCAGGGTGATGCCAAAGCCAGAAAGATTCTGGCTGAGCAGAGAGCGCTGAAGACGGATGGCCGTTATCAGCAATCAAAGATAGCACCGCTCTTGGGAGATATTGCCTGGGACCAGCTGACACCTTATAATAAACTATGTCCTAAATATAAAGGTTCTAAGCTGAGTGCTACAGGATGCGTAGCTACAGCCATGGCACAGGTGATGATGTATTATCAGTATCCTAAAGAGCTGAAGGCTACCATTCCTGCTTATACCACCACAACCCATAAGCTCAAGGTAAAAGCCATCAGCAAGGGTGAAAAATATGACTGGGACAACATGCTCCCAACCTACACCAAAGGAAAATATAATACCACTCAAGCCAATGCAGTAGCCAAACTGATGTTCCATTGTGGAGCTGCAGTACAGATGGATTACGGAGATTCTTCGGGTGCATGGGTGCTCCCAGAAGATATGTCAACCTATTTCGGATATGATGCTGACCTCTTGCAGGAGGTTTACCGCTCATTCTATACGCTGGCAGAATGGAAGGAGATTCTCGACCGGGAGTTGGAGGCTAAGCGCCCTATCCTTTATGGCGGTGCTGCCTCTGATGAAAGCGGCCACCAGTTTGTATGCGATGGTTCTGACGGAGAAGGTCTCTATCACATCAACTGGGGCTGGTCAGGCTACAGCGATGGCTATTTCGACATCACCCTCCTCGACCCTGCAGTCCGTGGAACAGGTGCCGGCACATCGGCTAACGGCTATAACCGCGCCTGCTCTGTCATCATCGGTATTGCACCGGACAACGGAATCAAGGATGAACCGCTGGTAAAAGAGCATTCTCTTTACGCTGATACCTATGAAGATTACAGAAAATGTACCATCACCAAGGGCGAGCGCAAGAATGCATCTGAGAAATTCTCGCTAATGGTAACACCTGTATTTTCTAATCCTACCTACAATAAGTTCGAAGGCTTAGTTGCTCTTGGTATCAGAAAAGATGACGGTTCATATACGCCAATTACGCAGAGTTTCAAGTTAAAATTAAATGCGATGGATCCAGAGGAAGGATATGAACTCGACTTTATTAATTTCAACCTCAACTATGCCTTCCCTGTAGGAGCCACTGTTCTTTACGAAATCTACAGTACTGATAATGGCAAGAACTGGGATGTATGTGCCTATATGGAGAACGTTGTTCCGTTTGAACTGGAAGCTACAGCCACATCGCTTACGCTGAATGGCAATAAGCTTTCGGCTGAATTAAAGAGCAACGAGGCAATCCGGCTTAAAATGGACAATTCGTTTGATATTACCATCAGGAATGACAGCCAGCGCGAATATCTCGGTCTGATAAACGTTTACACCAGCAAAACCAACACGAAGCCAACCTTTAAAGAAGGCTCAAGCAGCGCAGAGGAATATATGTGTGTACCGGCAGGTGAGTCTACAACTCGCACCATTACATTAAACCAGACAGCAAATGAAATGTATGTTTGGGTAACCGACCGTAATGGCGAAATCTTATTGGACGGAGTGAAGTTTAAGGTGGGTCAGATTGGTGCTGGCGAGAGTACAGGCATCAGTCAGGTAACCGCCCAGAACAATATCCGCATCAGTTCTGCAGCCGGTGTACTCACGATTGTGTCAGCAGAATCCAAGTTGATTCCTGTTTACAGTATCGGAGGCCAGTTTATCACCAAGTTATCCGTTTCAGCCGGTGTTCCTGTCCAGGTTAACCTGCGTCCAGGAATCTATATCGTAGCCGGCAGAAAGGTAGCTGTAAAATAAAGATTTCTACAAATAAGAAAAAAGGGTGTGTCATAAGTTAATGACACACCCTCTTTCTTTATCCTTTAATAGCCTGAGGTGTCCAGCTCTTCAGGAATCTGAGCACCTTTTCTTCGTTATATCCCTTACCCTCTTCCAGGAAACTGGAATCCTGGATATGGAGAACCTTTCCGGTTTCATCAAGCACCACAAAGACCGGGAATCCGAAACGCTGAGGATTGTTCAGTCGTTTCATCAGCTGCTCAGCCTTCTTCACCGCCGCATCACCGGCAGTTTTTCTGCGATTGTAGTTCACATGAATATATTCAAAATGATCATTCACCATCTTGTTGACCGCAGCATTCTTCTCTACAAAATCGGCAAACTTCAAGCACCATGGACACCAGTTACCACCTACCTGACAGATAACAAACTTGCCATTCTTTCTAGCTTTAGCCAAAGCCTCATCAATCTGAGCCATCGGATCGATGCTTTCATTATACACCTTCTTGAGAGCAGTCTGCACCTGAGCAGGTTTCAATGCTCCTGCCTGGTCGAGCGAATCCAGTTTCTTCATCATCTCCTCCGCCTTCACGGTAGAAAATGCAACCTTACCTTCCGAATTGATCAGATAAGTGGTAGGAATCCATGAGATGTGATAATCCTTGGAAATCTTTGTTTCCTTCCATTTCTTAAACTCACAGTATTGCAACCAGGTATACTGATTATCGCCCAGATATTTCTTCATCTTAGCCTCGTCGGTATCAAAAGAAACACCCACTACCTGGATCTTGGTATTGTATTTGTCATAGATAGCCTTCACCATCGGCATGTCTCTTCTACAGTCAGGACACCAGGAAGCCCAGAAATCAAGCATGGTCCAGACACCCGGAAGCGTCTTTCCGTCTTTATCCTTCTGAGTCTTCTTATCTGAGAGCTGGAAGATTTTCTTACCCGTCTTACTGTCAGTAATCGTGAAGTCGGGAGCCTCGGTGCCTACAGGCAGCAAGTCAAGCGAAGTCTGTGCTCTACCGACGACAGCCGTCGTCAGGAGCAAAAAGAATAATAGTTTCTTCATACAATTTTTCTGTTTTGTCTGTTACTTCAAATATATATATTAATATTAACCATCGAAACTAGAACTGATAATAAATGAACGGTTGCACACTCTCCTGGGAAACCTCCACCACCATCTGCAGACAGATGATGAAGAGCAGCAGTTTAGCCACCCAAGGCAGGAGGATGAACCGCGCCTGAAGACGGTGATACTGGCGCTCGGTAAAGAGATAGCTCAGCATGACACCGATGATGCAAAGCGTCCAGGCAGGACGGGCATGAAAGAAAGGCACCAGATAATCGATGCTGAAATCATTTGCCACCTTATCATACATCTTCCCCAACACACCCAAATCCTTGGCACGGAAGAACGACCACGCAAAGCATATATATAAATAGGTGATGAGCCAGCTGAGAGAATTGCCAGCCAGCGTACGGGGAATGCTTATGCCCAACTGACGGCTGAAGAACTTATGTACCACAAGTCCGAAACCATGAAGAGCACCCCAGATGACGAACATCCAGGAAGAACCATGCCATAAGCCTGCCACCAGCATGGTGAGGAAGTTGTTGAAATACATGCGCACCTTTCCCTTCCGGTTTCCACCCAGCGGAATATACACATAATCGCGGAACCAGAAGGAAAGCGAGATGTGCCAGCGACGCCAGAACTCAGTAACCGAGAGTGAACGGTAAGGGAAATAGAAGTTGTCGGGCAGATAGAAACCCAGGATGGCTGCCACACCGATACTCATATCGCTGTATCCCGAGAAATCGAGGAAAATCTGGACTGGATATCCGAAGAGTGCTGCCAGATTCTCGAAACCCGAGAAGGTTTGCGGCGCATCAAACACCCAGTTGTTGAACTGTGCAATATAATCGCTCAGCATATTCTTCTTGACCAGTCCCAGCATGATGAGGAAGAGTCCTGTCCAAAGCATTCTGCTGGAAGCCTGTTCGTTTCGTTTCAGTCTGGGTATCAGATTGGCGGCACGGGTGATAGGACCCGCCATCAGCAGCGGAAAGAAGGTGAGATAGAAGCAATACTCCAGGAGCGTTACCTCCATGTCAAACTTACGCTTATAGGTATCTACCGCATAGCTGATAGCCTGGAAGGTATAGAACGAGATACCTACAGGCAGAGCGATAGACTGCAGGGAGAAATTGGTGCTGAACATCTCGTTGACTACATCGCCAATGATGAAATTGGTATATTTGAAATAGCACAGCAGAGCCAGGTCTACAAGCACTACGAAGGTGAGCAGCGCCTTGCGTGCCTTCCCCTCATGCAGTCTCATTTCCTGGGTTACGGCATAATTGATGCAAGCCGTAAGCGGCAGCATCCACATCACCATTCCGTTCACCTTATAGGCAAAGAAAAGGCTGAAGCAGATGACATACATCATCATGGCTGTGCGCGAATAGCTCTTGAGCAGGGTATAAATGGCAAGGAAGAAGATGAAGAGCAGCGCAAACGGAATGCTGCCCATCATCAGCGGAGAATCTGCCTGATAAACAAACAGCCGCTCTATCCAATGCCACAAGGCACTTATTTCGAATGTTGAATAATTCATTTGTCTGTTCTGAAGATATTATTTATTGAACTCTTTCTTATACGGAGTCTTTATGGTTTACATGCTTTACCGCTGGAACCGACTTGTCAGCAGCAGCCGGAGACGTTTTTCCAGCAGTTGCAGATTCCTTGGTTGCAGCAGGACTTTCTGTCGTTTCAGGCACAGTTCCCTCAACAGGCATAGAAAGAGAATCCTTCTTCATAGCCGTGCTGTCGGCCCTATGTCTAGTTCCAGGAGGCAAGATGGTAATCTGTCTGTATCTGCGGTCACGCTTATCAGGCATTTCCAATCGGAACGGATGCACACAATGACCGCTATTCATCCATTCAACAATCTTATCCATCCACATGGCAGATGAAGCCATAGTCGGATGCCGGCCGTCTTTCTGGCGTTCGAAGGTAAGTTTGTAACTAGGATAATAGCCTCGTGGTCCCATCACCTCACGGAGAAGTTTGTTATATCCATTATCCTCACACCAGTTTGGCGGACCGATCCATATCGTCGGAATATTACCTATCTTGCTCAAGATGGCACGGATGCGTTTTTCACATCCCTTCATATCAGCCGTATACAGTTCGTTGCTGCCCAGACATACAAAGACATGGGTAGGTTTGATACGTTGGATATAATGCTGCAGGGTATCGGTAGCAGCCCAGTTTCTGGTGCCCGAACTCACCCAGGTAATACAGGTGAGTTTGTGACCGTTCTTGTTGGCATAATCAGCCAGTCGCAGACCGAGATATTCCGACATCGAGTCGCCGAAGATCAGTACTCGCTGCGCCGCCGTATCCACGGGTTCCTTTATCATGCTGTCAGCCTTTTCCTCTTCAGCAAGCTCTGCCTCACTTTTACCGGTGAGCGCATCCATTCCAATCTGTTTCAGCGGAATTTTTTCAGCCACTTGCTCTGGAATAAAGGCATAAGCCAGCAGTCCTCCAATGGCTATTGCCAGCAGGGCTATCATTTTCCAGGTTTCTTTCATTTTATATCTTTAATGAGTTTTGGTTATTCATTTTCTTATACATTCGCCCGACATTACAGCTGGAAGGGAGTGAGCACATTAAGCAACTTTCCGAAATCGGCCTTCGAGATGCGCCTTCCTCTCAAGCTGCGCACCTGCGGATAGTCTTCGAAATAGTTCTCCATCGTAGTATACCACTGATGAGAAACCACTTCCCTGACCGTCTTCAGCTGATTTTCGATGCGACGGGCAAAACTCGGATTCACTCTCGAGAGATAATGTCTTCCATCATTCATCTCGATGGCAAGCATCAGATAGATTTGCGGTCCCTTTTTCTCTTTCCTACTTTTTACGGTTTCGCTTACCTTCCAACCCTTGGTGGATGTCGATACTCTGATATCCCAGCCATACTGGCTGTTGAGCTTATCCATCAGTCCCTTGAACACAACACCATGTGCCGAGGTATCTTTCAGTCCCGTATAACCGATGATGTAATGTATCATCTCGTGGAGCAAGACACTCTTTGCCTGCCTGTCGGTCATATCATAATAAGTAGACATGGAGAGTTTGAAATCGTAGAGTTTGGTGCGCCCCCATCTGGAGGCCCGCTTATAGGCAAGTTGCCCCAAGCGAGTCTTGGCATGAGTAAGTCCGAGTTCAGGAACAGGCAGTTTTCCCCCGAAATATTCGTGGTCAAACCGTCTGAACCACTCCTCCATCCATTCTATTGTAACAATCATGTATGTATATTTATTCAACAATTATTCAGTTCTGTATATCAGATACTACAAAACGTTTGCAAAGATACAATTTTTTCTTTGTTTCTTTCAATATTTATCGAAAAATGCGTAACTTTGCACGCAAATTTACAACAAAAATGAACAAGACAGCACAGCATATCATAGATATTAAGAATGTGTCGAAAAGATTTGGCGAGAAAACAGCCCTCAACAACATCAATCTCTATGTGAGAAAGGGCGAATTTATGACCATTCTAGGTCCTTCGGGATGCGGAAAAACGACATTATTGAGACTTTTGGCAGGGTTTGAAACCGCCAGCGAAGGCATCATCACCATCGCCGGCAACGATATTACTAACCTTCCTCCTTACAAGCGAAATGTGAACACGGTATTCCAGAAATACGCTCTGTTCCCTCATCTCAACGTTTACGACAATATCGCCTTCGGTCTGAAACTCAAGAACACACCGAAGGAAGAGATTTTGCCGAAGGTGAAACGTGCCCTGAAGATGGTAAACATGAGTGATTACGAATATCGTGATGTCAACTCGCTTTCGGGCGGTCAGCAACAGCGTATCGCCATCGCCCGTGCCATCGTCAACGAACCGGAAGTTCTTCTCCTGGACGAACCGCTTGCAGCACTCGACCTCAAGATGCGTAAAGACATGCAGCTGGAGCTGAAGCAGATGCACGAACGCCTGGGCATTACCTTCGTATACGTTACCCACGACCAGGAAGAGGCCCTCACCCTGAGCAATACCATCGTGGTGATGAGCGAGGGAGAGATACAGCAGATAGGTACACCAACCGATATCTACAACGAACCAGCCAATGCTTTTGTTGCTGACTTTATCGGCGAGAGCAATATTCTCTGCGGAACGATGGTCCACGACTGTCTGGTGAATGTGGCAGGTACTGAACTGCCTTGTGTAGACAAGGGCTTCGGCTGCAACCAGGAAGTGGATGTCGTGATACGTCCTGAGGATATCGAAGTTTCCACCGATACCGCCCACGCCCAGTTTGTGGGCAAGATAACCTCTTCTATCTTCAAGGGAGTACACTACGAGATGCTGGCAGAAACCGAGAAGGGCTACGAATTTCTCATCCAGAACTACAAGCATTTCGAAGTAGGCCAGACGATAGGAATGAGCGTGATACCCGACAATATTCACATCATGAAGAAGGAGCGCATCACCAATACCTTCGATGCAAAGGTAAACGGCGACGGAACGATAGAATTCCTGGGCTGCGAATACCAGATGGAGATTCCGGCAGAAATGAAGGACAAGATTCAGACCGATGAAAACGGAAACGAAACCATCCGGGTGAACGTACCTTTCAACAAGATAGAACTCTTCGACAACGAGAGCGAAGGAACCTTTACAGGCGACATCAGCTTCATTCTCTACAAGGGCGACCACTATCATCTCACCATAGATACCGACTGGGGCGAGAAACTCTATGTAGATACACAGGATGTATGGGATTTAGGTGATCATGTGGCTATCACCATTCCTCAGGAGAATATTTCGTTTGAATAAAAATTATTAATTCCTAATTATCAATTATAAATTGAACATTATCAAGTTTATCTCTTCGCGACAAAGCTGGTCGATACCTTACGCCATCTTTGCAGCGATATTTGTGGTACTGCCATTGCTTCTCATCGTAGTGTTCGCATTTACCGATGAGAACGGAGCCCTGACGCTCTACAACTTCCAGAAGTTCCTGGCACACCCCGAAGCCATCAACACCTTTGTGTATTCGATAGGCATCGCCTTTCTCAACACCCTGCTCTGCATTCTGCTGGGCTATCCGGCCGCCTATATCCTGACACAAACCAGGATGAAGTATGCCAACACCATCGTCATGCTCTTCATTCTGCCGATGTGGGTAAACATCCTGGTGCGCACACTTGCCACCGTGGCCCTCTTCGATTTTGCCGACCTTCAGCTGGGTGAGGGTGCCCTCCTGTTCGGTATGGTCTACAACTTCATCCCATTCATGATTTACCCTATCTACAACACCCTGCAGAAGATGGACCGCAGCTATATCGAAGCAGCTGAAGACCTGGGAGCATCGCCTTGGCAGCAGTTCTTCAAGGTCATCCTGCCCCTCTCCATGCCGGGCGTAGCAAGTGGCATCCTGATGGTATTCATGCCAACCATCTCTACCTTCGCTATCTCCGAACTGCTGACGATGAACAACATCAAGCTCTTCGGTACCACCATCCAGGAGAACATCAACAATTCGATGTGGAACTACGGTGCAGCCCTCTCGCTCATCATGCTCTTCCTCATCGGCGCCTCTACCCTCATCGCAGGTGATGGCAGCAAACAGGAAGGAGGTATCAGATGATGCAGTCATTATTCTGTAAGGATATGATGAAGAAAGTATTCTGCCAGGGCTATCTCTGGTTGCTCCTGCTGCTACTCTACTCCCCTATCTTCATCATCATCATCTTCTCGTTTACCGAAGCGAAGGTGATGGGCAACTGGACGGGTTTCTCGCTACAACTCTACAAGAATCTCTTTGCCGAAGGTACACACCATTCGCTCACAGCGGCACTGGTCAATACCGTAACCATCGCCCTGATTACCGCAACCGTATCCACGCTCTTCGGAACCCTGACAGCCATCGGCATCTACAACCTGCGCAACCGGTATGCACGTAATGCCATCCAGTTTGTCAACAACATTCCGATACTCAACGGCGACATCATCATCGGTATCTCGCTCTTCCTGCTCTTCATCACGCTGGGCATTCCGCAGGGCTATACTACCGTGGTACTCTCGCATATCACCTTCTGTCTGCCATACGTTATTCTGAGTGTGATGCCAAGACTGAAGCAGATGAATCCTAACCTCTATGAGGCGGCACTCGATCTGGGTGCCTCTCCGATGCAGGCACTTCGCAAGGTCATTATCCCAGAGATATTGCCGGGTATGATTTCCGGTTTCATGCTTGCCATCACGATGAGTATCGATGACTTCGCCGTCACCATCTTCACGATAGGTAACGAAGGTCTGGAAACCCTCTCCACATTCATCTATGCCGATGCCAGAAAGGGAGGACTGACCCCAGAACTTCGTCCGCTGAGTACCATCATCTTCGTACTGGTACTGGTGATGCTGATTATCATCAACAAACGTTCTGAGAAAAATAAGAAGAAATGAGAATGAAGAACAAGATATTTTTAGGAGTCAGTAGAGTAAAAGAAGTTAAGGCCATCGTCTTTCTCTTTCTTAGCCTGCTGATGATTCTGCCGCTCTCTTCCTGTTACAACAAAGAGAACCGTGAGGAGATTCTGAAGGTTTACAACTGGGCTGATTACATAGATGAAGACGCTCTTGCCAACTTCCCGAAATGGTATGAACAGCAGACCGGCAAGAAGATCCGAGTCATCTACCAGACCTTCGACATCAATGAGGTGATGCTTACCAAGATAGAACGAGGTCATGAAGACTACGACGTGGTATGCCCGTCAGAATATATCATCGAGCGCATGCTACGCAAAGACCTTCTCCTACCTATCGACACCGCCTTCGGCAAGACGCCCAACTATATCAGCAACGTATCACCATACATTGTTGAGCAGATAGATGCTACCTCCAACAATGGCCGCATCGCCCACCATTATGCCGTGCCTTACATGTGGGGAACCTGTGGCATCCTATATAATAAGGTACACGTACCTATAGAAGATGCACAGACCTGGGGAACATTATGGGACAGAAAATATCAGGGCAAACTCCTGATGAAGGATTCCTACCGCGACTCCTATGGCACCGCACTCATCTGGGCACACCGTAAAGACCTGGAAACAGGCAAGGTGACCGTACCACAGCTGATGAACGACTATTCACCCGCTGCCGTAGCCGCAGTAGAGAAAGAGTTGAAAGCTCTGAAGCCAAACATAGAAGGATGGGAAGCCGACTTCGGCAAGGAGACCATGACCAAAGGCAAAGCCTATCTCAACATGACCTGGAGCGGTGATGCCGTCTGGGCTATTGAAGAAGCCGGGAAAGTGGGTGTAGAACTGGGATATGAAGTACCGAAAGAAGGAAGCAATGTATGGTTCGACGGTTGGGTAATCCCTAAATATTCCCGCAATCCGAAGGCTGCCGCCTATTTCATCAACTATCTCTGTCAGGAAGACGTGGCACTCGCCAATATGGAGACTACAGGATATGTGAGTAGCGTGGCAGGCAAGAAGGTATTAGAAGCTATGAGCGATACTGAGGCTTATCCCAAACCTGTAAATCTGGCCTACTTCTTTGGCGAGGAAGGCAGGAGTGCCCATCTCAACCCTATCATGTATCCAGACAGCAGCATAGTAGCCCGATGCGCCATGATTCATGATGCCGGCGATCATACTCCCGAGGTATTGGATATGTGGTCGAAGGTGAAGGGCGACAATCTGGGCGGCGGCATCGTTATCTTCCTGCTAGCCGTAGTCCTTGCCCTCACGGTATTCGTTGCCATCAAGAAGTATGAACATTACAAGCACAGAAGGCTGTCGAGAAAACACCGCAGAAGACATGTGGTAAAGGTAAAAAGGTAAAAAAGTAAAAGGGTAAAAGAGAGGGAAAAAACCTATTTTATAGGGGAAAAAGAACATTTTTTGAAGGAAAAGAGAAAAAAGTGCCGAAAAAATTTGGTAATATCAAATAAAAGCATTACCTTTGCACTCGCTTTTGAGATATAAAGCTTTTGGGTAGTTACCAGAGTGGCCAAATGGGGCAGACTGTAAATCTGCTGGCTATGCCTTCGGTGGTTCGAATCCATCACTACCCACTTTTCCCAAAAAATAACTCAAAAATTTAAGAGTCCGACTTTCGAGAGAGAGCCGGACTTTTTTTATACAATCGAGTAGGAGGTAAACACTAATCGTAGGCGTTTGTCTCCTATTTTCGCATTTACCGACCTCTCACACCACCGTACATGCGGTTCCGCATACGGCGATGCCTATTGGGTGCTTGAAGAACTAAAAAGCTAAAACAGGAGGCAAAGACTCTCACTTTATCATTGCCTCCTGATTCTCTATTTATTATACCTTATAAACAAATTGTTCAAATCATTTTGGCTCATCAAATGCTTAATATCATTACGAACCAAAGAAGAAGCTGCATTGAGCGATTCCACTTTCTTACCAGTCGCTATATCCACAATGCGCATCATCTCATTACGCTTAATAGCAGAACAATGCTCTGAATATGCTGCCATTCCCTTCAATTTGGGAACAGAGTCTGCATAGCCAGTATAATGAGGTTCAAGCAATACAAACTCAAACTGCTCATCCACACGACGCACAACGATAAAATCAGGGAAATGCGGTCTTAATTCGTCGCCATTAAGATATTGAATACATAGAAAACCATCCTTATTAGGAACATTTCGCACCCAGCAAACGAAACCTTCTTTTTTCTGTTCCACATCAAGTACAGCTTGCTCCCACTCATTCAACTTAAATACAGCCTTCCCCTCTCCATCCACATATAAATGATCAGTAAATGCTGTTCCTTCAGGATGCTTGCTCGTAACCATCAAGTCTGGCAAGGTTAAATCGAATGGCAAAGTAGATACGTGAGCCTTTACAATCTTCTCATATTCACGCTTCACTTCCTCCCCAAAAGCCTCTAACTTTTGACGATACTTATCGTAATATTCATAGAATGCCTCCTTGCAATACTTATCCAGACGTTCCATACACGACTGATTATTAGCGTAGAGGATAAATTGTAAACGCAGTTCAGTATTGTCATACTCATCCAGGCGAGCCTTGCGATAAGCATTCAGCACGCCGTCTTTTCCAAAACGTGTTTCCACATTCTCGCTCCAAGTATCTATATCCGACTCTGAAAGAATGAGTTTGCCATCCTCGCCCTCTTTTGCGCTTTTGCCCAAGGCATCAAAAGCTAACACCACATCGTTCATGGTGCGGATTTTCTCCATCGTCTGCTGGTAAGTCCCAGCATCCTGCAAATCCTTGACGAAATCAGTTATCTGACCGACGATATCATTCTTCAGCTTATTGACGGCATCTCTGCACAATCGAGTGCGAACCAGCAAATGGCAAAGTTTGAAAAGAGCTTTTCGATAATCCGTAACGTCTTTTTGCGGTATCGCATAATTATCTATCTGAGCGGCATTGATAGCCTCGAACACTTCCTGTCGTGATAGTCCACAAGGCAAGTTGCCCCTAAGTTTCAATTCCTGCTTAGGCGAAGGATTGGTTTCCACATGAGTAGGAATCGTACCTTCCAATTCTCGCTTCACCCGTTCTACGGTAACCGCATCAAAATTAGGAAGGAAAAGCTGTACTTCATTCAAAGTATCATCAGTCTCTATTCGTTTCTGCAAAGGAGTGCGCACCATTCTTCCTAGCAGTTGGGCGATGTTGGTGTAACCTGATGCCACCTTGAACGACATCATCGTCTCAGCCCTTGGACAATCCCAACCTGTGGAAAGATTATCCTTGAAGAAGATGACTTTTACGTCCTTGGACTCCGATATTCGTGAAGGGTCGAGATAACGCACTTCAAGCCCATTGACAGTTATGGATTCCTTGGTGTCGAAAGTATGTACCACTTCACCACTTCTCAATGAAATCCCGGCATGAGCCTCAATGATGCGCAAGCACTCGTCGAGGTTGGTCTCAGACAACTTATCATCCTTTTTGTTCTTTACCTGAACCACCAAGGCTGGTCTCACTTCTACATCCTCATGTTGACGATACGCCTCCCAATGCTGGCATTTACTTTTCCAGTCCTTTGCGGCTTCCGCCAGATAGGTCATCTCGGCGAAAGCCTCTCCTGTCTGAGGATGGTGTATTTTGATCTCATCCTTCAACAAGCCTGACGCACGCACCTCATCGGGAGTAACCTCCACCTTAGGCAACAGCGTAGAATCAGCAGATTTCACCAATTCATTGAATCGTTCCAAGGTGGCACTCATGCCGATTATCAATGGCATGGACGGCATATTGTCTGCCTCCGAACCGAGAACAAACTTCTGCATGATGCTCATCTGCGTACCAATCTCATTGGGCTTGGCACCACGATGAGCCTCATCAATGATAACCACAAGTTTGTCACCATACTCCTCTATCGTGTTGCGCATAAAGTCCCAACCTGTATAGTTACGGCTATCGCTATACTTCACAAGATTGCTGTTTACCCCAAATTTCTGGGTATTCACATAATAAATGGTACCCAACTGAAGTTTGTCGGCCTTGAAGTTCTGCTCATCTATAGTCACAACTTGGCGATTTCTCAACTTGTCTGCCACTTTGTAGAGTTTGTCCTTACTCTGCTCGTTCAGTTCAGGTGCATCGCTTATCCATAGCACGATGGCATCATTCTGAGTCCCTTGATAGGTGTCTCCAGTATAGAGAGCCTCAATGAATGCAGACATGATGATGGTCTTGCCAGCACCCGTAGGGGCTGTAAAAGGTATGATGCTCTTCTCACCATCTTGCTTATAGCGACGCTGTGCCTTCACCTGTCGCTCTCGCAGACTGCCAAGTGCTTTATTCTGAAATTCAAATAAATCTACTAACATACGTGCCTTATTGTTTTCTTTCTATATTAATCTTAAAGTTGTCGAGATAGTCACGGTAAAGCTGATAAGTCTGCTTAACATTCAGGCTTGCAGCCAACGTGCGATAATTCTCCTCACTATCTTCAATGATGTAAACGGTCTCCACCTCTGGCTTGTCCCGCAATGCCTCTTTCAGCTCGTCTATGGCAAACTCATCGTTCAAGACAGCCATCTTGTTCTCGGAAAATACCATAAACTCACCATCCACATGAGTAGGACACACACCATGGGCACCTGCTTTCATCCACAAGATAGGCAGCAGTTCGTTCAACTGGGTGCCAAGCGAAACCTTATCTTTATCAAGGAAAGTCAACTTATAGTAAGCCGCATTTGTAACAAAGCCTTCTGCCATCGGAATCGTAACAGGTACAGTCTTTGTCTTTTCGGGCAATTCATCCAGTTCCTTTTTGGCTGCGGTGAATGCCTTATTATTAGAAGTAACCACGTAGATGGTATCAATACTCTCATGAATATCCTCCATAAACCCGTCTATCTTGGTAACGTCGAAGAGGATTGCATTATTAGCATCCTCTGGCACAAGATATGGGCATTCAGCCTTAACCGCATTTTGTGGCATCTTCTTGTCGCCAATCAAGCCAACGATTTGTTTCTTCAATTTTGTTCCCAAGGAATCATCACGAAGGTCAAGGCTAATTTGCTTGATACTTCTTTTTACCACCTTCTCTTCCGCATTGGAAGTAATGTAATCTCCCTGGATTGGGTTTCCATTCACATCCACACCAAGAATGGAGCATTTTGTACGTGGCCAGTTCACATAGCGAGCGATGCCAAACTTCTCCCATTCCTCATCACCCTTGTGCAAACCTTTGGCTCGGAATGCCTTTTCCTCCTCGGCACTCACCTCATTGTTGGTCACCATGATGCAACGGCGATGTCCGCCATCCTCCTTATTCAAGAGATTAACAGCATGAAGGGTTGTACCACTGCCCGAGAAGAAATCGAGGATGAGAGCGTTTGGGTTGTTGGCAACGAAGAAACGGATGGCATCGTGGACAGCATAAAGGGATTTTGGGAAGGAGAAGCGATTGCCGATAAATTTAGACAAAAGTTGTGTCCCTTTATAACTAGCATCATGATTTGCAATATTCCATTGTGTTCCAGGAATAAAAGACCTAGAATAATTGGAATTATCAACAAGTACTGTTCCACTTACAACATCCCTACCAACAACATTTACTTCTTTATCTTCTATTTTTTGTATGCTTCCCCTTTTTAAAAAAGTAACATAGATACCCGTATTCGTAATTTTTCCCCATTTTATATAACCTTTAGACAAACGTTCCTTTAATTCATCTTTCCCTAATTGCCAGTTTCCTTCTGTTCCATTCGGTCTAATTGGCCATAAAAACAAACGATTAGCCTTTTTCTCCATTACAGAAGAAGGATGTTCTGACAAAGGCATAGCTTCGCCTATGTCCAAGATTTGAGAGGCATTTTCATTGAAAATGATAGGATAAAACAAATTTTGCCTATCTGTTCTTAAGCTATTAGTTCCTGTTCTTCTTAATTGATTCCAAACTATACCTTGAGCACCTTGACTTTTATTTTTCCCTAACTCCCATTCTTCGGATAAAGGTAATTTTTGAACAGCACTATCCCCAAATTGTACTATATAAAGAAACTCGTTTGTTCGATAAAAGGAATTACTTCTAGCCACACCACTTTGTGCTATTACGCTACTCACCATCTGAATATTTGCCTCAGGAAACATTTCCTCCAATAAGCATCCAAGATGCAAATACTCCTTTTCATCAATAGTTACAATCAGCACCGAATTCTTAGGATTCAGCAATTTCTTGGTAAGCAACAGCCGACTCTCCATCATAGCCAACCATTTACTATGACGGTAACTATCATTGCCATCTACATAATTATTATTGTACTTCCAATCGGTAGCACCACTATTGTAGGGAGGGTCTATATAGATACAATCCACCTGTTGCGGATAAAGATAAGCCAAGAGCTGGAGAGCATGAAAATTGTCCGCTTCTATCAACGTGTGCCAAAGGTCGCTATCGGGAGCATTTTGAACAGAGTCCACATATTTAAGGCAAGGGTAAATTGGCTCACCATTCTTTGCCACACAAATGAGGTCTTGGCAAGAAACTTGCAGTTCCTCACCTGTTATAGAATGGTGGCAAGTAGCCATCCCACGGCACACACTCATCACCTCCCAAAGAATATCCTCTGTGAGCCTTTTGTCATCATCCACCTTGCGAATCACCTTGCATCCACGGCTGATAGGATAGTCATAGAGCAAAGTCATCTCTGGCACATGATTCTCAAACACAAGTCCAAACTTTTTATGCTTGGTCAGCTCTTTCACCTCCTTTGCCACATGAAGGCGAAGTTCCGGATCTTGTATTCGAGCAATTAAATCATTAATCGCTGCCATCTTATAGTTATTTTAAGTCGCATCCAACTATCAAGACGGCTTGCTGCAAGGAGAGAGCATCATGGATGGAGAAAAGAAAAAGGTGCGGACCCCTTTCCTTTCGCGTTCACGGGAAGCCTGAGAATGAAAACCCGCCACTCATGTAGGAACGGATGTCCACACCGTATAGGTATGAACATCAACAATACACATGAGTGTGCGAGCAAACTTCCTCTAAAACAGAGGCTTCACTGCAAACAGCATTCCGATTACTCCTTCTGCGGAAAAGAAATCAGTTTCTCAGGCTTTTTCTTTGTGAACGCGAAATAATAGTCAATGCTTTGTTTTTACTAAAATGTCTTGGAAATGGCCAAAACCAAATCCAAGTGCAAAGATACAAATATTATTTGAAAATCGACAATATTTTATGGAAAAGAACGAAGAAAAAGCAAACATTTACAAATAAAGAAGTACTTTATTCCAAATTTTGCAATAAATTTAATAATAAAATTTAGAATAACTCATTAATTTTCAATTTTCTCTGCATTTTCTCTGCAATTATTGCTTTTATCTCAACTATTTTCCGTAACTTTGCGAAAATAAAAACGTCTAAGGATGCCTCTGGCAAACTAGGACAAGTATCAAATTTTAAAAAGAGAAAAGGATGGAAATCAATTCATTCGCTATAAAAGTAAAGAAAGAGCCTACAGCCATCAGTCTTTTCGCTGGTGTAGGAGGTCTATGCACTAACCTCCAAAAATCTATCAAGAGCGGGAGCGTTCATTTCAGCAAATTGCGAGACACACTTATTTGGAAAAAACTCAATGCTCCTGAAAACATAGACGAGGTATACTTCCCTGTCTGGGAAGATGAATTAGAAGCCAACTTGAAGGATACGAAAAACTCCCTAAAAGAACTAATTCTTGACAACCTCAACACGGAGGAAGACATTCGCTTGACCAAGGCATACCTATATAGAAAAATCATTCGCTACTTTCGACAATATGGTTGTCCTTGCAAGAAGGATTTCATTGGTGGCATAGAAGTTTACATCAAGGAAGCGGACGAGGGTACCAATTACTGGACATACCAGCGATATGGCTTGACCATAAGATACAATGACCAGATAAAGGATGGTTGGCAACTAGATATTACACAAGGAAGCAAATCCCTTGTCGGGAAAACACCTATTTACCTCTTGCAGTCCCTGCAAGATGAGCAATTTCGTGTCATCGCAGGAACTATGATTCTGAAGAAATCAGAAATAGGACAACACCACATGGAGGCTACAAATGGGAAAATATACCCCATCGTAAACCACAGCATCAAGAGCGGACTCAAAATCCCTACTCACTACCATCGAGATGGCAACAAATATGTTACTAAATATAACGGCATAAGAAATTTCATATCCAAATGGATAAACATTCCAGCTTTCACTGAAAGCGTAGGAGTGGATTTGCCCAACAACGCCCACTTCATTCAACTGGCTGAAGAGAAAATCAACATCGTCGAGGAAAAAGCCAAAATGCTGAGATTTGGCAACAACCAGACAAATGTTAGTCCAGGCTACTGCTTCAAGAGATTTGGAGCTGCAGAGCGTCCTACAGAACATCGACATTTCTTTATCTGTCCACGTTCTCAGAATTTTACCCTTTGGCGTTTGTACTACATTTTCCAACAAGGAAAGGATTCCAAGAATGCTCCCAAAAACCGCCTGTCACCAGATGACATCGACACAAACAATTATCTATACCATACGATATGGATGGGCAATCATGCCTGGGCAAATGGCATGAACTTTATGTTCTCTGACGACGAGCATGCTTTGGCGGAACTAGAGAACCATCTTACGGCGATGAACTTCGAGCACGACAAGAAATACTTTGCTATCATCATTTCAGACGTAGACAGAGATGATGTCTCATCACCTCATTACCACCTCTATTACGACATGAAGTATCTCTTGATGAAATATAACATTGGCTCACAAGTGATTCACAAAAAGAGAGTGGATGAGAACAGTTTTATCAATTATATGGTGCCCAACATCGCAGCAGCTATAGCCGGCAAAGAAGGGGGCAAAGCATGGAAGATAGCCTATCCTAGCCAAGAGAATGATATGATTGTAGGAATCGGTGCTTACAGAGAGCATGGCATCAACCAACAATATATCGGATCAGCAGTATGCCTCGACAAAGAGGGAGAGTTACACAACTTTGATGCTTGTCTCAAAGGCAACTTCGAAGAGTTGAGAACCACCCTTATCAAGGCTATATTGAACTTCTACGGAAAGTTCAAGCACCCCTCACGCCTCATCATCTATTATCACAAGAAGCTGAATCGTGAAGAGTCTGACATCATAGAGGATGCCTTGCGAACCTGTCAAGTTAGTTGTCCTGTCATTGTAATCCATGTCACAGAGACGGACAATGAGGACTTAATGGCTTTCGACACATCGTGCACCAACGTGCTGATGCCAGTAAGCGGCACATACATACATCTCCGCACTCGTAAAGGTTGCCACGAATACCTCTTATACAACAATGAGAGATATGGTGGATTTGGTGAAAAAATGCCGTTTCTCAGACCGTTCCCTGTCAAGATTTCCATCATGCCAGGAAGACGGAACAAAAAGGAATTGACAGAACAAGACGTCAAGGAGATTGTCACCTTGACCTATCAGACCACTCGCATCAACTGGAAATCTGTTTCCATGCGAAGTATGCCTATCACCATTGCGTATGCAGCACTGGTCGCTAAGTTTGTACCACATTTCCCGAATGGGCAATTAACTGAGTTTGGAAAAAATAATCTTTGGATGCTATGATTTTACCCATCACAGAATCAATACTAAGGGGCGAGCTTCGCCCCAACCTTATCACAGAGACTGTTTCATTCGAGAAGCAGTCTCTGTTGATGCGCCTTTTGCGCCATACTAAGGAAAGAGGCAATTTGCTAGAACTGGAGAAAGACATCATCAACGCACTTGATAGTCTGACCCAAGTAAAGGAGATATATCACAAAGACCGAGAGCAGAGAAATACTATAAGCTGCTTGAATCGCTCCACACAGATAGATTCATATACGAGAGTGTATAAAGCTGTATTGTCAGACATTATGACATGCCCAGAAATTTCAACTCCAACACTAAGAATGTACAAGACCATTCTCGACTTGGAAAAGCGACGCACCATTTGGGCTTTGGTGGAACTACATTCCATTATGAAAGACGATCGGTTTGTCCGACCAGAGATAAAAAGCCTTATGACCACCATCAAAGACTATAGCAAAGAGATAGATTCATGTAAAGCTGGCAAGAATAAAAACGTCGCTGTATTACTACAAAATATGCTCACAGAACTATACTTCAGTTTAATCCTAACATTCTCTCCCCTGTTATATACCCAAGGTAACCTTGACTTTGACGATGACTTTGGAGATTTCGTTTTCCTATGGAAAGGAGTCTTTCCAACGGAAGAAGAATTTGACAAATATCAAAATGAGAAAGATAAAATCCAAGAGGAGAATATCGTCATACGACACAAGGACGCCCTTGTGGCAACAGAAGAGAACCAACAAAAAGAAAAACGCCCTCTAAACAAGGCAGAAAGATTCTTAGAGGACACTACACAATATGAATTCTTGAAAATGCCAAAGATTGTCGCCCTTGACTCCAACAATGATAATCGAAGAAAAGAAAAAGCTATAAAGCTAATAGAGCAGATGCTTGATGCTCCTGCTCATGCCGCAGCCATGCTCGACTATCTAGGCTTTTTCTCATGGATAAAGGACAAATATGAGACAGGATATACACTTACTGCATACGACCAATTTTGCACCAAGGTTGTCATGGGGCAAAACGGTGAAGCATTTAAGAAATACAGACTTGCAATAAACCGTAATTCCAAGTCGCTGAAACCGTATCAATACTCAGGTGACATAGAGCAAGAATATGCCAATATAAAAAATGAGGTGCAATAGCCGTACTTGTTTCACACATAGTAAGCTATTGCCACAACTGTTGCTCTTGCCACTTTTCAGGAAACCCCATTGCTTTGGTATCAACAATTGGATACTTCTTTAATAGCTCTACTAAATCCTGCTTGAAAGAATTTCGAGGATAGACCACATCTATAAAATGCTTCAATATACAAAGGGTAAAGAACACCTTTCCTTGCACGACATCATTTGACACCCACGGAAAGCTTGGTCGATTCATTGCCAATGCACGCAAAGACAAATATCTGTTCCAAAGGCGCGCATGATGGCAACAAGTATTTCTTGTCAATGTTATTATAGTCATCCAAGAAATAAAAACAGGAACTGTCAAGCCAAAATATCTTGCTATTTTCTTACGTAGCTGGTTACTAGCTATATTTTCATATATTCTCGTCAATACACCTAAAGGAATGATTTCTGAAATCATCCACGATGGAGGGTAAGGATTGTCGTAAACATGATTGAAATGATTTATAAAATCCTCACGTGTATTCTGTAGTTCCTTATCTATCAGTGATTTTGTCTTAGAAAATTTGTCAAGATGAGCAAAGCAAGAAGAGTTAGTCATCCAAAACACATCGTTAGTCTCTGCACACGATATATTAACAATTGCACTTCTTACAGCTATCTCTATACGCTCAATCTGGTTAAATATCAACAAACGCAAATCCCTATCAAAGTCATAAAGTTGGATTGCCTTACCCAAACTGCTTTTTACCTTAAAGAGATGCTCTTCCTTAGGAATTTTAAGAAAAGGGTACAAATAGCCACTCAATCGGTAATAACCTATTGATTTTAGCAAAGCTTCGGCATCAGATACATCCGAACAATCCAAACCTCTACCTTCCATTATTCTTAATAGCTCTGATGGGGCTGTATATTGTTTATTGTACTGCATATCATAATTTACATACAAAAATAAAACGACCCGCCGATTTAAGCATTAAAAAGAGGCTTGGCGGGTTCTTGTGCTGCAAATATACAACTTTCTCTCGAATCTACCAAACTTTTTTGAGAATTTCTTTAAAAATTTTAGTTTTCCGTAAAAATCTTAGAGCTAGACCTATTTAGACCAACCAGACCAAAATAGGCCAAAACAGACCAGAATACATTTCTTCGTCGCCCAAGATAGACCAAGTTCTTTTGCAACCGAATCCATACGTCACATCGTTAGGGTTCGGAAAATGAACAAAAAAGACATAATAAACAGTATGATGCCTGAAGCACAGTATGGCACGTACAAAAAAGAAGACACAGGCATACAAGACTCACAACCAGCCACAACACTAACCTTGCAGCCTTTGCAAAGTTTGCAAGGTTTGCAAAACGTGCAAAGTGTGCAGTCTACACAAGCCGTGCAAGCTCCTACCCTCACCCCACTCGACCAGTGGCACGACAACTATGAGGTGATGGAGATGTTTCACATCAGTCAGCGTACCTTGCAGACGCTCCGTTCCAACGGCAAGCTGCCCTTCGCCAAGATGGGCGGAAGATGCTACTACAAGGAAAGCGACCTGCAACGACTCATGGAGGAATCCTACAGAGACAGCAGAGTGAAGCCTATGCCAAAAGACAAGGTTATGCCAAAGGCCGAGCAACCAGCAAAGGAAGGAGGCACACCATGCCAATGACCATTGACCAACTCCACGAGCATCGGATGCAATATTACCGACATCCCATCTCTAACGTGTTGAGCCACAACCGTGTGAGCATCTACCATCTTTGGACTTACATCACCAACCCTCTGCTCTACAAGCAAGCCACGGACACGCTCCGTGGCATTGCCGACGAGAAAGAGCGCAAGGCTTTCAAGGCAAAGGAGTTTGACTACATCCTAGCAAGCGGCACCTTCAGCAGTCGCAACGACCAAGGTCTCATCCAGCACTCCAGTCTGCTCTGCATCGACATCGACCACATCGGTTACGAACAGGTGGAAGACCTCAAGCAGCAATTCATACACGATGAGGTGATGAAGGAAAACTTCGAACTGGAACTGGCCTTCCGCAGTCCTTCGGGTGATGGACTGAAGCTCATCGTAGCAATAGACTTGCAAGAGGCTGACCATGCAACTTGGTTTCTTGCTCTGCAAAACTACATTCGATTGAACTATGGAGTGGACATTGACCCTGCTTGCAAAAACGTGAGCCGAGCCTGTTTCCTACCCTACGACCGACATTGTTACGTGAACCCACTCATATGCCCTTTTTAAGTGAAGAACGAAGAGTGAAGAAACAGCGTTCGGCGGCCGAAGGGAAAGCCAATTCAAATGCCTTCAAATGGCATCATAACGTTATTAAAAACATCAAAAGTATAAGGAGATTACAATTATGACAACAAATAAATCATTCAGCCCAAAGCAATGGGCTAACATCAATACTGCGGAACAAATCCGCACAGTGACCAATCGTATCGTGGAGATGGGTATCGACATCACCGCAGGCTATAACCGTTGGCGCAACATCGCCTTTGGCATCTCGCTCGAAATGGGCGAGGAAGGCAGAAGCTTCTTCCACGACATCAGTCGATTCTATGCCGATTACAACCACAAGGAATGCGACAAACTCTATGACGACTGTATCAAGCGACTCAATTCCAACAGCAACCATTCTGGCATCAGCATTGCTTCTTTCTTCGGTTATGCCAAGGAAGCAGGGGTTAATATTACCATGGGAGATGCTAACAGCACAAAAAACGCAATCTCTACAAACATTGCAAATGATGCAAACCTTGCAAACTCTGCAAATGATGCAAACACAGAAGAACCCATCCCTCTGCCAACCTTCAGCGACAAAGTAGCCACCAACTTGCCCCCAATCTTCAAGGACATCACAACCTTGGGCAAGACACCTACCGAGAAAGACATGCTCTTGCTTGCCTCCATCACCATTCTGAGCGGAGCCTTCCCAGAGGTCTTCGCCATCTATGATGACATGCGAGTATATCCTAACCTCTTCACCTTCCTCGTGGCAAACGCTGCCAGCGGCAAAGGACGTACCTCTGCTTGCCTCAAGCTGGTGAGTCCTATAGAGCAAGAAATACGTGAGGCCAATAAACAGGAGGTGGACGATTACCAACAGCAACTCGCTGACCTGCGTGCCTCGGGCAACAAGAAGTCCGCTGCCATGCCTATGCCCAAGGAACCGCCTTATCGCTCAATGTTGATACCAGCCAACTGTTCCTCTACCGCTATCTACCAAGCCCTCCACGACAACCACGACCAAGGCATCACCTTCGAGACTGAGGCTGATTCGCTCGCCAACACCCTCAAGAGCGACTATGGCAATTTCTCCGATGGTCTGCGCAAGGGTTTCCATCATGAGGACATCACCTATCGACGTCGCAAGGAGAACGAGCACGTGGAGATTCACAACCCTAAATGGACGGTCTATCTCACAGGTACACCAGGACAGGTGAACAACCTCATCCCTTCACCTGAGAACGGACTTTTCTCCCGCTTTCTCTTCATGAAGGTGGATATTCCTGCCAAATGGCACAACGTGTTCAGCAAGGCTAAGCGCACCATCGACGAGGAAATGGAAGCCATCGGCAAGCGTGTGTTCCGCATCCATCAGCATTTGGTTGCTAGCAAGAGTATGAAGCCAAAGACTGGTCAGTCCTACTCGAATGACATCCTGTTTGAACTGACTGATGCACAAGGTGAGCAATTCAACAAATACTTCGAGAGCCTAGTGGAGGAATACAAGAACATGTTGGGCAGAGACTTTGTGGCAAGCATCTACCGACTGGGACTGAGCACCTTCCGCATCGCCATGGTTTTGAGTATCGCAAGATTGGAGGAAACGCTTTCCGAAAGTCCCACAACCTCCATCTCTGAGAATGCAACAACCTCCATTATTTGCCGAGACGAAGACTTGGACAATGCCATAACCATCGCCGACACACTGATGCAGCACGCCGCAAAAATCTTTGCCACGCTTATGCCAAACAAGGAGGAAGACGGAACATTGGGAATCAAACTAAGCCCTAAGAGCGAAAGACTCTTCGAGAACCTTCCCGACAAGTTCAATCGCCAAACGGTTCTTTCTATCGGAAAAAAGCTTGGCATTCCTCAGCGCACAGCCGAGAAATATGTAGGCGAATATGTCAACAAGCACGGTCTATGCAAACGAACAGGAAACGGAGAATATGAGAAGGTTAAGCAACAAAACGCAGACGAGCGCAGCCTCCTACCGATGCTTGGAAAGTGCTGAAAAAAGTAGTATCTTTGCAATGTGGTTAGGAAACGAGGGCTACGGACCATGATTTAGCTCAACGGCGACAAGACTTGCTCCGTACCCTCTCCGTACCTGCTCCGTACCAAGTCTATACATGCTCCGAAAAACTTAGTTTTGAGGGGATAAAGATAGAATTCATTTAGTGTTTAACAATTTAATATTAAAGAAAGGAACAAGATTATGGGAAAAATTAAACAAGGTATCCTTGGTGGATTCAATGGAACCGTAGGAACAGTAGTTGGTGGTAGTTGGAAGGGCATGGCTTACATGCGTGGCAAGGCCCAGAGTATCAAGAACCCTCGTACCGAGAAACAGATGTCACAGCGCATCAAGTTTGGTATGGCACAGAAGTTTGTCAAGGTGATGACAGCCTATTTGAAAGTGGGTTTCCGCAACTACACCCAGCACCAGACAGCCACCAATGCGGCCATGAGCCACACCGTGCGCAACTGCATGGCAGGCAAGTATCCCGCCTTTGGTATCGACCCTAGCAAGGTATTGGTGAGTAGCGGCTCCTTGATGCCGGGCCGTTTCTGCACGGTGAAAGTGGCAAGCAACGTGGCGACCTTTTCCTGGGAGGACAACTCTGACGAGAGCCACGCCAGCATCGACGATTTCGCCATGCCTCTCGTCTACAATTTCACAAAGGGCGAGGCAGTATTCACCACCGAAGATGCGAGTCGTATAGATTGCAAAACTGTGTTGAAACTCCCTGTCGATTGGTCTGACGACCTTCTCTCCTGCTACATCGCCTTTGCCTCTGTGCAAAACTCAAGCGTGAGCAACTCTGTGTATGTAGGTGACGTGAAGAGCGATGGCAGTGTGGAGCAAGGTGCCAACGGCATCCTCTACAACGACGGTGTCATCGACAAGAACAAACCAAACGAGGGTTCTAACAAGGGTGACAATGGCGACAGCAGCACTACCACCCCAACAAATCCTAGCGAAGGAAGCGGTGACGATGGTCTAGAGTAACCTCATTTCTAAACAAAGAGGGTGTGTCACAGACTTATGACACACCCTCTTTTTGTTATCTTCATCCTTCTATCTGCGTATTTGGCCAATTCACCAGATATAGCATTTCGGTGGCACGGGTGAAAGCAGTATAGAGCCAGTGGATATAATCGGGAGTAAGCATATCATCCGTCATATAGCCCTGGTCTACATAAACATGCGACCACTGTCCGCCCTGCGCTTTATGACAGGTAACGGCATAGGCAAACTTCACTTGGAGAGCATTGAAATACGGATCCTGCCGAATTGCCTTCATACGGTCTGCCTTCAGTGGTATGTCCTGATAATCCTCCTCTATCTTATGGAAAAGCTGTTCCTGCTGATCATGGGTCAAAGCAGGAGCCTCACTCGTCAAAGTGTCCAGTAATACTGTAGCCTCCAGTTCATAATTATCATAATCGGGAAATTTCAACAGAAGGGTGGCAAAATGAAAGCCGTAGAGGTCGATGCGACGACTCACCTTCATCACCTTCGCCCTATCGCCATTAGCCAGGAAAGCAGGAATCTCATGACTTGGAACTTCGTTACTTTGAACTGTATGATTAGCTAAAGTATTAAATTTTTCACTCTTCACTTTTCGTTCTTCACTTAATTGCCTTTCCTTTATCTTCTTTTTTTCTTCCTCCATCCAATAATAATTGTTCTTCACAATCATCAGCATGTCGCCACTCTCCAGTTCCTCTTCCCTATCAAGTACCATGTTGCGGATGCCCTGGTTGAAGATGTTGGCGCGCTTGTTGCTACGAGTCACAACAATGGTATCGTCCAGTCCTACATGATGATAACTGTCGCCAAGAGCCTCGATGAGTTCTGCGCCCGGCATCTCCCTGATATCCGAGAAACCGGAGAAACGGATTTTAGGCAGTTGGGTAATGTCATCGTGGGTAATCATCTGGCGGATACGGGTAGCATTAAAGAGAATACCCGACTGCTGACTCTGACGGACTACCTCGTTCAAATCGCACTCATAAACCGACAGTCCATATCCCTGGAGCATCGCAGCAGAAAGAGCTGGTGATTCTTCCTCACCAACAGGAGGCAACTGTGCCTTATCGCCTATCAGCAAGAGGCGGTCGTTACGTCCCTGATACACAAAATGAACCAGATCATCTAGCAGACAACCGCTGCCAAAGGTGGTTCCGCCCAATCCCAGATTGGCAATCATCGAAGCCTCATCCACCATAAAAAGCGTATCAGTATAGAGATTATCATTGAGATTGAACTGGCCATCCACTCCGGCAAACGCCTTTTCGCGATAGATGCGGCGATGAATGGTATAGGCAGGCATCCCGCTGTTCAGAGAGAACACCTTAGCCGCCCTACCTGTAGGGGCAAGGAGCATCACCTTCTGGCGAACGGCACGGAGCGTACGAACGATAGCACCCGAAAGCGATGTCTTACCGGTACCCGCACTACCCCGGAGAATCATCACTGCATGAGGATTACTATCCGTCATAAACTGCACGAAAACATCGAGTGCCTGAGCCTGTTCTGGGGTTGGCGGAAAGCCAAATTGCTGTAATATCTGATATTTTAACTCTTCAATGTTCATATTTCGAAAACTTTTAGTATCTTTGCAGAAAATTTACTGCACCTATTTGCTGTGCAAAAGTAATAATACTTTTTGAAATGAGAAAAAGAATAAAGAATAATTATATTTTGGGAGCATGCGTCATCATCATGATGCTACTCTGTATTCTGAGTGTAAGCCAGCCCATCCGCTTCCAGAAAGCCATGACTAGCAGAGAAGCAGAGGTGAAGGAGAAACTGATGCAGATACGTCAGGCTGAAGAGAAATACAAGGCGAAACACGGCGTATATACAGGCGATTTCCCGACACTGATAAAAGGCAAGTTCTTACAGGAAGATGCCCAATACATTCCCTATTCCGATGGTAAGAAGTTTACACTTGCTGCCACGGTTATCGTAGGAAAAAGCGGTAAGCAGATTCCGGTGATGGAATGTGGGGCCGGTTATGAAACCTTCCTCGACGGACTCGATGAAGGTTCCATCCAGCAGAAGATAGAGGAGGCCAACTATGCCGGCAACTATCCCGGGCTCAAGATAGGCGATTTAACGACAGATAATAACAACGCAGGTAATTGGTAACAGATATGCAAATAAAAGGTAACAACATTCAGCAAGCACGCCTCACCATCCGCGTGAGCAGAAACACCCTCAGTTTTTCGGTAGTTGACCGTGAAGCTGAGCATCAGCTCATCTATGAACCTTATACAGTAAAGAGTGGTGTTTCGATGGCAGCCAACTTGCGTCAGGCTTTCAAGGAGAGTACTCTCCTGCAGCGGGGATACCAGAAGGTACGCGTATATCTCGATTCGCCTATCCTGCTGGTTCCTATCGAAGAATTTCATGAAGAGGATATCGATGTGCTCTATCAGCATGCCTTCAACAGTCATAACAGCGATGCCATTCTCTACAGAGTGCAGCCGGAACTGAATGCGGTAGCGGTATTCCCTATCAACAAGGATTTGAAGATGGTGGTAGAAGACAACTTCAAGGATGTCCGCTTCACACCTATCATGCAACCGATGTGGCACTATCTGCATCATCGCAGTTTCACCGGCATTCACCGCAAGCTCTATGTTTATTTCCACGACAAGAAGCTGGACGTTTTCGGTTTCGAGAAGAACCGTTTCAAATTCTTCAACTCGTTCAATGCCGAGCATGCCAAGGATGCCCTCTATTTCATTCTCTATGTATGGAAGCAGTTAGGATTCAACCAGATGCAGGATGAGTTGCATGTATCAGGCAATGTTCCGGATAAGGACTGGTTCCTCTACAACACGAAACTCTATATCAAGAAGACCTTCATTCTGAATCCTGCCGCCGAATTCAACCGTGCGCCCATCACAGAGATTAAAGGTCTGCCATTCGATTTGATGGCGCTGTACTTAAGTAAGTAAAGTGCGTTGACAAAAAGGCGCTAGCCCTACTCAACATTCAACATTTAACATTCAACATTTAATATTCAACATTAAAACAAATGAGAATCATAACAGGACAATATAAGGGACGCCATTTCGACATTCCACGTTCGTTTAAGGCGCGTCCGACAACAGATTTTGCAAAGGAGAACATCTTTAATGTGCTGCAGGGATATATTGATTTCGAAGATACCTCTGCCCTCGACCTTTTTGCCGGTACGGGCAGCATTTCGCTCGAACTGGTATCACGAGGCTGCAGCCGGGTAATCAGCGTAGAGGCCGACCGCGACCATGCCAACTTCATACGCCAATGTTTCCAGAAGTTGGGCGAAGACAAGGATATTCTGATTCGTGGTGATGTATTCCGTTTTCTGAAGACCTGCAAGCAGAAGTTTGACTTTATCTTTGCCGATCCTCCATACGCCCTAAAGGAGTTGCCGCAGATTCCAGACCTCGTTCTGAATGGCGACTATCTCAACGAAGGAGGCATCTTCGTCTTTGAGCATGGCAAAGACTATGATTTCTCCGAGCATCCACGATTTCTGGAGCACAGAAGTTACGGAAGCGTAAACTTCTCAATATTCAGATAAAAAAAAAACCGTTTGCACCAGACAAGATGCAAACGGGGATTTTTTCGTTACAACAGCGGCGAGAGTAATCTTACCGTACTCTCGAAAAGACGCTGCAGGAACGGACGTTTTACGAAATAAGATACATCATCTACCAGGATACTCTTCGCCTCATCCCGCAGATAGACAGCCTTCACGCGCTGCGCCATCCCCTCATCAAAGAAGAACGCATTCGCTTCGAAATTATTCTCAAAACTTCGGAAATCGATATTCGTACTGCCTATCGTACAGAGATTATCATCACTTACGAGCAATTTACTATGATTAAAGCCTGCCGTATAGAGATAAACCTTTACGCCAGCCTCTATCGCTTCCATCACATACGAACGTGATGCCCACTCTACCAGTTTGGCATCAGCATGACGGGGCAACATCAGACGGATATCCACACCCGCCAGAGCTGCTGTTCTCATGGCAAACAATACAGGTTCGGTCGGCAGGAAATAAGGCGTTTCCATATACACATACTTCCGGGCCTGAAGCAGGATGCGGACATAGCCCTGCATGATATCAGGCCAAGGACTGATAGGACTGCCCGTAACTATCTGTACGAGACAATTGTTGTGGATATGCACACTGACCGGCGGATAATACTGGCGATTGGTAACTAATGTACGGTCTACGAAATACCAGTCTACCAGAAAGGCTCTCTGAATGGCGTAAACGCCACCGCCCTCAATACGGAGATGCGTATCGCGCCAAGCCTGTTTCTTATCACCCTTCACATAGCGCAGAGCTATATTCATGCCGCCGATAAAGCCCACCTTACCATCTATGACACAGAGTTTGCGGTGGTTACGATAATTTACCTTACTCGTAAAAGCCGGAAAGCGGACTGGCATGAACGAATGTACATCAATGCCTGCATCACGCATACGTTCAAAGAATTCTTCCTTTACCTTCCAGCAGCCTACATCATCATAAATCAGTCGCACCTCAACTCCCTGCTCCGCCTTATCAATCAAGGCATCAGCTATCAGATATCCCAAGGCATCGGCTTCGAAGATATAGGTATCGAGATGAATATGATGCTTTGCCTGTCCTATATTATATAATAAGGTAAGGAAGAAATCATATCCATCGGTATAAATATCCACCTGATTATCTTTAAAAGGCAGCGCCCAACTCTGGTTGGCAAAGAGATTCATCAGCGGTTTATTGCTGTCTGGCAGGTGAAGATTCTCCTGCTCTACGAACTCGAGCATGGAGCGCTTGGTGAGCTGGTCCATACTGCGGTCGCTGATAAGCCGTTCCTTGCGGGTATTCTGTCCGAAGAAGAAATAGAAGATGATACCCACAAAGGGGATGAAGAAGAAGACCAATATCCATGCCATCGTCTTGGCGGGCTGACGATTGTCCATCAAAACGGTGATGATAGCCGGAACGGTTATCACGACATAAAGCAACAGATATATCCAGTGAAAATAAATCATATAGCATTTCTCCTTTTAAATCTCTAATACTTCTTTACAGAGTTTCTCCCTCACAAGACAGAGGCTCCGGTTAATTGAAGATATTGTTTGCCTGGCTCGCCAGAAGCGTGTTCATCTGCTTGAGTTTCATAAACTCCTGCAGCAGTTCACGATTGGTCGGATTCCTGGCAAACTCCTGCTGTACCTCAATAATACGCTGAGCAATATAATGAGTACGGAAGCTCAAGATGTCTTTAAAGACAAACTGACGGAGCTTATCGGCGCTCATCTTCATCTGCAGACTAGCCGTAGATACCTCCTGGTCACCTGTAGGCAAACCTGCCAACCTGCTGATTTCCGGATTCGGATGATTGGCAAAATAAGTTTCGGCGACAAAATCATCTTCTTTTTCGAGATGCTCCACAGCTTCCTGCATAATCTGATTATATAAATCATTATGAAATTTGAACCCATCTCCACCCAAATCAAGACTGATATACTGGGCCACAGCTACCTCCACATCATTTCCGTCTACATCCTGTACCGTGATGAGCTGGTCGCCATGATGAATAATCAACTGTACCAGAAGGCCTTCTACCTCCAGCAGTTTATCCAGTGGGGTAACCGCTCTCATCGCTGATTGCGCCTGCTGCGCTGCCGCTACAGGCGAATCTTTCAATCCCGCAGCACGTCGCTCTGCCTTTACCTGCTCACTCATACCGTTGCGCACAAAATTATTCAAGGCATTCACGATGATTGCCTCGTTCACGCCCAAACGGTGAGAACAGTCGGTGATATAAGAAGCGCGCGTTATCTGATTCTTGATTTTCGAGATGCTCTCTACAATCGAATTGATAGCCTGGCTTCTCTTTACAGGGTCTGTCACACCGCGTAGCAGAATATCGGTCTTAAACTGTATGAAGTCGGTCTGATTCTCCTGAATATATCTTCTGAATTCCTCTGCCGAATGACTGCGGGCGAAACTGTCTGGGTCATTACCGTCAGGGAGAAAGAGCACCTTTACGTTCATCTCTTCTTCGAGCAACATATCGGTACCTCTCAGCGCAGCATGAATACCCGCATTATCGCCGTCATAGAGAAGAACGATATTACTGGTAAAGCGGTGCAGCAATCTAATCTGATGCACGCTCAGCGCTGTACCCGAGTTAGCCACTACATTTTCGATGCCACACTGATGCATCGAGATAACATCGGTATATCCTTCCACCATAAAGACACAATCCTCCTTGGCTATCGCCTTCTTGGCCTGATAAAGTCCATAGAGTTCGCGCTCCTTATGATAGATAACGCTATCAGGCGAGTTGACATATTTCTGGCTGATGCCCTTGGTTCTGCTGTCGAGCACTCGTCCGCCAAAAGCTACCACCTTGCCGCTCACGCTGAACCAGGGGAAGATGGCTCTGCCCGAGAAACGGTCAAGAATTTTATCCTCACCCGACTTATTGCCAGCTTCGTCCTTATCCACCTTGAAGCAGAGTCCCGTATCAACCAGATATTTCGGATTATAGCCAGCCGCCTTAGCCGCTTCAGCAAGAGCAGTACGCTTAGGGAGCGCAAAACCCAACTGGAATTTTCTGATGATATCATCTCTGAAACCTCTTCCTCGGAAATAGGCCATACCGATAGCGATACCATCCACATCATGCAAGAGAATATCCTGAAAATATTTCGCCGCCCAATCGTTGACGATAAACATGGATTCTCTTTCGCTCTCGCGCTGTTTTTCTTCATTAGTCAGTTCCCGTTCCTGAATCTCTATTTTATATTTCTTGGCGAGCCAGCGAAGAGCATCGGGATAGGTCATCTGTTCCAGTTCCATCAGAAAGTTGATTGCATTGCCTCCCTTTCCACAGGTAAAGCAATGACAGATACCTCTTGTTGGAGATACAGAGAAAGATGGATTGGAATCGTTATGAAAAGGACACAAGCCGACATAATTGATGCCACGCTTCTTGAGCGTAACAAATTCAGATACCACCTCTTCTATCTTAGTGGCATCCATAATTTTTGCTATCGTCGGTCTGTCTATCATTATATATATTCTTTTTTCTGTTTTTACTATGCAAAATTACTATTTTTCTTTGAAAACACAAAGAGAAACGGACAGAAAAGTAAAAATGAAACATATTAAAAACTAAAGTTTACATAAAACAAGGTACATTCGGATAGTTTTGGCTATCTTTGCAACCGGCAAAAACACATTGCTGACAATCGGAAAATAACAACAAAATAAATAAATATGAAACTAAACAACATCAAGCGAACATTCCTGGCAAGCGCTGCCCTGCTCTCAACAATCAGCATGAGCGCAGCCGACAGATTTGTGAATTTCAAGCAAGGAGACTTGCTACTGAATGCCAATAACCGGGTAGAAATCTACATGGACACCAACGACTGCAAGGGAGTGAGCTATGCTGCTCATGCCCTGCTGAAAGATATCAAAAGTGTGAGTGGAGCCACAGCCACCCTCACCTCGGATGCCGGTTTCCTGAAAAAAGCCGACACAGCCCGACCAGCTATCCTCGTAGGCACCATCGGCCATTCAGCAGCCATCGACCAACTGGTGAAACAGAAGCGCATCAACGGAAATCTGCTGAAGGGCAAACGTGAAAAGTTTATCATCACGCTCATAGATGGTCAGCTCGTCATTGCTGGCAGCGACCGACGAGGCACCATCTATGGCATCTACGAACTCTCGCAGCAGATGGGCGTATCGCCTTGGTATGACTGGGCAGACGTGCCTGTAGAGCACCACGATTCTATTTTCGTAAACAAGGGAATCTATACAGATGGCGAACCAGCCGTACGTTATCGCGGTATCTTCCTCAACGACGAGGCACCTTGCCTAACGTCATGGGTAAAGAACACCTACGGCACCGGATATGGCGACCACCGTTTCTATCAGCGCGTCTTCGAACTGGTATTGCGACTGAGAGGTAACATGATGTGGCCTGCCATGTGGGGCTGGGCTTTCTATGCCGATGACCCGGAGAACGAGAAGACGGCAGATGAGATGGGCGTAGTGATGAGTACTTCCCATCATGAACCGATGGCCCGCAACCACCAGGAATACGCCCGCAACCGAAAGGGATGGGGACCATGGAACTACCAGAAGAACAAGGCAAACCTGCAGAAGTTCTTCCGTGAGGGAATAGAGCGCATGAAGGGAACCGAACAGATTGTAACCATCGGAATGCGTGGCGACGGCGATGAGGCGATGAGCGCAGAGGCAGATACCAAACTGATGACTAACATCATCAACGACCAGCGAAAAATTATCGCTGACGTAACCGGAAAGAAGGCAAGCGAAACACCGCAAGTATGGGCTCTATACAAAGAGGTGCTGGATTACTACGACAAGGGCATGAAGGTGCCCGACGATGTAACCCTCCTGCTCTGCGATGACAACTGGGGCAACGTGCGCCGTGTGCCGAATGCCCAGGAACGAAAGCACAAGGGCGGATGGGGATTGTATTATCACGTGGACTATGTGGGAGCACCTCGCAACTCAAAGATGCTCAACTGTACCCCAGTGCAGAACCCATGGGAGCAGCTCACCCTAGCCTACGAGAATGGCATCGACCGTCTCTGGATTCTCAACGTGGGCGACCTCAAGCCGATGGAATATCCTATCAGCCAGTTTATGGACATCGCTTGGAATCCTCATAAATATGCCGTCAACCAGATTACCAACCATACGAGAGACTGGTGTGCCCAGCAGTTTGGCGAGGAGCAAGCTGACGAGGCAGCAAGATTACTCAACCTCATCTGCAAGTACAATGGTCGCTGCACCCCAGAGATGCTCGACAAAAACACCTACAGCCTGGAGAACGGCGAATGGCAGGAAGTGGTGAACCAGTATCTGAAGATAGAAGCCGATGCCTTGCGCCAGTACAACAGTCTGCCAGCAGCCTATCATGACGCCTACCGTCAGATCATCCTCTTCCCTATCGAAGTGATGAGCAATCTGCACCAGATGTACTTTGCCCAAGCGATGAACAATCAGCTCTATGAGCAGGGCAACCCGAAGGCGAACATCTGGGCGGATGAATGCGAGAACCATTTCAAGAGAGACTCTTTGATTTGCGATGAATACAACCACAAGATGGCTGGTGGCAAATGGAACGGCATGATGACGCAGAAGCACATCGGCTACACCTCATGGAACGATGCCTTCGAGAAGGACACCTGTCCTAAGCTCTTCCGGGTATCAACATCTTCTAATGAAACGGTGATAGCTGGCAATGATGGCGTGGTAGAAATCGAAGCACCTTATTATAGCAGCAAGACGGATGCTGCCGAGGCAAAATGGACAGAGATTCCATTCATGGGCAAAAGCGTATCGGCAATGACTCTGATGCCGTATACCAAGAGCGTGAAGGAAGCCAGCATCACTTACAAGTTTAAGATGCAAGTTAGCAAGACTTCGGATGGCAAGGCATTTAATGGCAAGCAGAAGGTTCGCATTCATGTGATTACCAAATCAACCTTGGATTATCTCAACAAGGGCGGCTTAACCTATGGTGTAAGTTTAGATGGCGCTTCTCCTGTAGAGGTTAACTTCAACAAAGATTTGAACGAGAAGCCGGAGAACATCTACAATATCTATTATCCAACGATAGCCACTCGCATCGTGGACAAGGTGATAGAGCTAGAGCTGCCTGTCTCATCCGATGGCATCCACACCCTCACCCTCACTCCTAACGACCCAGCCATCGTCTTCGAGAAAATCGTGATTGATGGAAGAGGAGGAAAAAAGAGAGTCAAGGTGATTTAAAGGTAGCATATAATAAAGGTATAGGCACGCACCCACGAAAGGATGCGTGCCTATTCTTTTTACGCAAACTATCACTATCTTCTTATGTTCCATACTTCGTAGCATTCATTTTTACATAAACAATCACAATAGTAACAAATAAATGAAAAAAAAGAGTATTTTTTAAATCTTTTTTGAGAAATATACGTTTATATGAGTAAAGTTAGAAACATAAAAACAAGAAACGAATGAATATAGACAACCCGAAACTCATAAAACAACTGGAGAGTCTTGTCGACAATCGGCAAGACTGGCTATTTCGTTTTGCCTATATTCGAATCGGGCAACGTGAGGATGCAGAAGATATGGTGCAAGAGGTGCTGCTTGCAGCTTTCAAGAAACTGAAAGAAGGGCAACAAGTGGAAGAGTTGGACCGCTACATCATTCGCTCTGTTAGCAACGCATGCCGAGACTACTTGCGCAAAAAACGTCCGCAAATCATAGCTATCAATGAAGCGGCAAGCATACCTAACAGCAATGGTGACAAACAAATACACGAGGAATTTCTCAGAATATCAAAACTGCTGGAAGATATTCCACAGGAGCAAGCGGAAATCGTAAGAATGAAATGTTACGACAACTTGACGTTCCGAGAGATAGCCGAACTGGAGGAGATACCAGAAGCTACCGTGAAATCTCGCTATCGCTATGCCATCCAACATATCCAACAACGACTCAGAAAGGAGAAAAGTATATGAAAGATCAAATGAACATCCATAATGACAAAGGATTTGAGGATATAGAGCAACTGCTCCAACCTCAATGTGATTTCCATGCCTCCTCCCAAACCAAGCAACAAGTAATAGAGAAGGCAAGGAAGAGCTTGGTCAGCCATCGCACCTTGCGTATCTTTCCATGGATTTGCGCAGCATGCGTGGCTGGCATCATCGCTATCATCCTGCAACCACCCAAGGATACCACTTCTGCGTCGGGCAATGCGACAATGGCTGTGAGAAAGGCTACACAGCCGATGCAAAAAGCTATGATGCAAGAAAAGAATTTGACGGCAGAAAAGGAAAATACAGCAGAAAAAGACATCACAGAAGAGAGCAGAACATACGAGAAGAAAAAGACTTTCGCCAAGCTAAATGCTCCCAAAAGGGAGGCTAAGCCTAAAGCTGAGTTTGGAGATGACATGCCAGACACCGAAGAAAAAGGTCCGGTACTCTTCCCTATGTCAACCTTGCCCGAAGAGCATCTTTTCAAAATGCAGACAGCAGAGGTTCAAGCCACTACATGCAATGCCGTGCAAAGTGAGGATGATTGCCTACAAGAACGGCGAATCACCGTAAAACTCTAAAGAAAGTATATATAATTAAGGTATAAACATTAAAGAACAAAGAACATGAAAAAGTATGTCATATATTTATTACTCATGATGTTCTCATCAATGGGAGCACAGGCACAAAAGTCTTATTTCAAAGAGGCTTTGGAGAAATTGGTAAGCAACAAGGCGTTCACCATGAATCAATCAGGAGCAAAAAATGAGGTTGGTGACACAGCACAATGGAGTTGGAAAAAATATCGCTTTAAAACTCTCAAGAAAGACAAGTTTCTCAAGGAACTGGACAGAATCAACAAGGCTTTTCAAAAAGATTGCAATCAGCCTGTAACTGACTTTTACTATATGGTAGATGGAAACAACAACCCACTTAAAACATGGATGAACTTTGACATATCTGTAGGCAACGACCTTATTATGGTTGGAAATTTCTCGGCATATAGCGTCCTTATCAATCGCCAACAAATGGGTCACTCTGGCATGCGCAGAGTCTGTGCCATAGAATGGGGCCATATCATAGAGAATGGTTTGGTTAACGAAAAAGGCTATGAAGGAAACATCAGCATCGTAGAAGGAAAAGCTCCTTTAAACAAGCACCGCGTGGCTGATGAAATAAACCAGAAACCATATAATGCCGTCCACTATACAGGTGTTCTTACCCCAATAGACACCCAAGAAGAAAAGGCAGCTCCTAAAGAAGAGACTAAAGAAGAAAAAGAAGTGCCTAATGAGCAGTTGACCAAGATGCTTAAAGATGCTCAGACCAACCTGAAAGGCAACTTTGAGATTATTGGCAAGCGTGACCCTGAACTTTGGGACCGTGGCTATTTTATCTGTTACAAAGACGAAACAGATATGTATGTAGAACCCATCCTTGTAGCTACCAACGGCACTAACTTCTCATACAAGCACGACCTGAAGGACATAACCATGGGAAGAGTGAGAGCACTGATGAAAGATGGAACCATCTGCTCGGAATGGATAGACATTCCTTTTGTACCAGGAGAGATAGCAGAGCTAAGCGTACACAATGGTTACTACAGCCTCACAGGATCAAGTTTCTATAAACAGTGGGTGGAAGAGGAAAGCAAGAACCATGATGGATGGGACGAGCGCAAGTATACGGCTTACGCACTCAGCAATATCCATTCTCCTGGCATCATCTGCTATCTGTTCTATCAGCATTTGATAAAAGGTTCTTCGAATCAAAAGAAAATATTCAAAGCCCTCCCAACAACTCTACAAGAGAATCATGTGGGTCGCTTTATCAAAAAGCATATGAACAATAAATTATAAAAATCTCAACTTTCAGTCACATTCATTTAATACATATGTGATGTAAGAAAGGACATACTGCATAGAACCCAATGCCACCTCTATCAGTTTTGATGGAGATGGCATTTTTGCTTCAAATTAGCGCATCCCCAATAGAGGTAAATTTCAATGTCGACTTGAATGAGAAGCTAGAGAACATCTACAGCATTTACTATCCTACAAATGATCAGAACGTTACATTAATGATTTTCCCCCGATTGTCTTCCCTTGCGCTTTGCAATTTTTCCCAAAGCATTGATGGATTCAAGATAAGCTTCCTCTACTGGAGTTAATGTCTTGACCTGATATTTTCGATACTCAGCTATAGCTTTGTCCATTGCCTCTTCATGGCTGATACTTCCCGACCCCTTCAACAAAGGTCGCCCTGTGGATTGCAGGATAGTATCAAGTTGTTTCACATAATCCATCATATAGACTGGGCGATGCTCCATTGCCATAATCTCGGCAAAGTCAAAATAACCGGAAACAAGATTATTGAGTATCTTCAGCTCATTTTCTTTCAGATAGTTCTTGGCTATTTTGATGTCTTTGATAGCTGGTAGTTCGCCCTCAAATGTCGTCAAGCCCATAAATGGTTGGTCGGCATCCGCACGCTCATAGATAACTTCTGCCGCAGTATGCCCATGAGCAGCATAGTGCAACTTATTTTGCACGATTTTAAAGAAAAGCTTTGAGGCATCAGTTCGAGGGTCATAGTCAACACTTGTGGCATAGATGTCCAGAACTTGTCGATAGAGCACCTTTTCTGACGAACGAATATCACGGATACGGTCGAGCAACTCTTTCCAATAGTTGCCACCACCAAGATTTTTGAGTCGTTCATCGTCCATCGTAAACCCTTTTACGATGTACTCATTCAGTCGCTCTGTAGCCCATTGACGGAAACGTGTGCCTTGAATAGATTTTACACGATAGCCCACAGATATGATAACATCAAGGTTGTAGAACTTCACTTCTTTGCTTTGGGTTTTTCCTGCCATAGCACCATGCTGAGTGGTTATTCGGAATTTCCGAACAACCACTTTTTCATCAAGTTCTCCCTCTTTAAAAATATTTGATATATGTTCTACTATCGTAGACTTACTCTTATTAAACAAGGAGGCGATTTGATCTTGGTTTAGCCAAACCGTCTTATTCTCCAATCTCACATCAAGCTTCACGCCATCATCAGATTGGTAGATGATCATTTCTCCCAAATCAGTTTGGGGTGCGTCCTCCCATTTATAGCCACAATCCAAGCAAAGATGCAGTACACCCTCTGTCTGCACATTGTCTGAATTGCACTTTGGACATTTTATATTATTATTCATCATTGTTTCGTCTTTGTTATTATCTAAGTCAAAAAATGATATTCTTGTATGACTTATGCTTAGACATTATTATATTTCCATTTCCTTTCTTTGAAAGCAGGATGTCACCCTTCTGATAAGCAACAACAGTCCCGGCATTAGGATCACTTTTTTTTATTTCACTTCTCTCTCAACATCCATTCCCACGTAGGAAGAACATGAACCTGCTTGCCATCTATCTCAAGTTCTTCCTTCTCCTCCATCGTAAGAATATATCCCTCAGCCAAGCCATAAGCATTCATGGCTTCCATCAGCCCCTCGATTTCTCGCTTGCGAGTTTTCTCGTCATTCATCACTATCGTTACTTGATAAGCCTTCATGATTTTCATGCCCTCTCTAACAACAAAGTCGCACTCCTTCTTATCTGCATGATAAAAAACATCATATCCGCGGCGTTTCAACTCGATGAATACGATGTTTTCCAACTTCACTCCCATATTGTCGGTGGCATTGAATCCGATGCGACTCACGATGGCATTGTCGATGAAGTAAATCTTCTTCGGGTTCAGCATCTGCACCTTTACCGATGGCGAATACTTCAAGAGCTGGAATATCATATAGGTTTGCTCGATGTACTCCAAATAGTTTTTGACGGTTTCGGAATGACGAATGCCCACTATCTTACCCAGTGAGGTATAGGTAATGCGCTTCGTGGCATTGCTGGCGAGATAAAAGATGAGTTCCTGCATCTCCTTATCATTGGTCAACCCATTACGAGCCATCACATCACGGAAGATGATGCTATCGTAGAGTGACGAGAGGTAACGAGTGGATGACGACTGGAGATACTTAGGAAATCCACCTTTCTCCAAATACTCCTTGAAATGCCCCAAGAGAATGGCACGCTTGCTGGTTAGATAAAAGTCCTTGGCTTCCAGCTGCACCTTTGCCAACTGCAAGTATTCTTGAAAGGAAAAAGGAAAAATCTCCACTGCGATATAACGCCCCGTGAGATGAGTGCCAAGCTCTCTACTCAGCATTCGGGCATTTGATCCGGTTACAATCACCTTATTGCCTTCGTTGTAGAGACGGCGCACAAAGGTCTCCCAGCCCTTCACATTCTGTATCTCATCAAAATAATAGGTATGCTGCTCACCAAAGAGTTCGAAGAAACATTCTTGCAATGTTTGGAAATCTGCCACAGTAAAGTTGACCAGTCTCTCATCATCAAAATTGAAAAAGAAGTCTTGCTCCGGCAATTTGCTGCGCATTTGCTGGAGCAAAACAGACTTTCCACAACGTCTTATACCAGTAATAATTAGTATCTCCGTTGTGGTAAGCCACTCTTCCTCTATGTCTCTCGGCACAGTATCTTGTGCTATATTCTTGCAGTATTCCTGCTGCTCAAATATAATTTGCTTTAATAACTCTTTCATGTTCAATCATTTATTTGCTTGCAAAAATACGATTTTTTAAGTAAACAACCAAATAAATCTTCATTTTTGTTCATTCAGAATGAGTAATTTCTATCATTTTTACTCATTCAGAATGAGTAAAAATGAGCAAAAATAGATAGTCTCAGCCTCATCACATACCTCCCCTGCGAATTGCCAAGGGTGAGATGGATGATAACTATGTTGTGACTTATATGATGCAAGGAAGCAATTATAACGATGCAAGGAAGCTATTATAACGATTGCGTGACATTTGTCATGCGATTATACGACACTTATCATACGGTCGGATGACAAATGCCGTATAATCACATGACATATACCAATGTATAAATAAACCTAATATTTTACACCAAAAGATACAAGTTATCACATTATTATATATATTTGCATCATCTTTCATAGAAGACAAAGAAAATAGAAAACAACGAACCATCAAACAACAAGAAATATGGAACTGAAATACGACATTTACACTCTCAACAATGCTCAGGGTACAGGAGAAAAGCGCCAATACGTTCGCATCGTGCAGCATGAACCTATGACCGAGAAGCAACTGCAAGAGAAAATCCAGAACCGCTGCTCACTCACCAAGGGAGATGTGGCTGCGGTGCTGGCAGAGCTTCACGACCTTTTGGTGGAAGAATTCTCCATGGGACGCCGCTTTTATATCCCAGAGATAGGCTACTTCTCCATGTCGGCTAGCCTAGAGATGCCTGAGGAAAATCCAGACAAGAAGATTACGGGCAAGGAAGTACGCATCACCGGCATCAACTTCCGACCAGAGGCTAAACTGATGGAGGAGGTACAGCGCAACGTCCATTTCAAACGCTCTCGCTATTCCAACCAATCCACAAAATACTCGGAAGAAAAGCTGTTGGAAAATATCAAGGAGTATCTTCAAAAGAATCGTTACATCACCACTCGCATCATGCGCATCCACTTCGGCTTGACTCCATACATGGCTCAGAAGTGGCTCACTCATTTCTGCGAGAAGGGTATCATGGTGAAGGAAGGCACCCAGCATGCGCCTATCTATTTTCTAAAGTAACAAAGGCAGCTTTCTCCATTCTCCTTTCACCATAAACAAATGATTCACAAATGATTGCAAGATAGGTGAAAGGAAAAATGAAATTGGAAAAGAAAAATAAAAACTTGCAAATATCTATTATTATGAGTATATTTGCAAAAAGAAATCACCAAAACATTAAGATTATGACAAAGGAAGAGCTGATAGACAGAATCAACGACATCGAATGGGAGGACTTCGAGGCTAAGGAGGCCAAGAGTGAACTCCCTAAGAATATATGGGAGACCGTAAGTGCATTCGCCAACACTTCCGGCGGATGGATAGTGCTTGGAATAAAGCAGAATGGCAAGAAGTTTGAAATATCAGGAGTTGACAATGCAGAGAAGTTGGAACAAGACTTCCTGGGCACCTTGCGTTCTCAGAAATTCAATGAGCCAGTCGATGCCAAGAGCATGCTCTATCATATAGATGGGCATAAGGTTTTGGCATTTCATATCGCCTCATCACCCCACAAACCCATCTACTATAACAATCCGCAGAATACATTCATCCGATTCGGCAGTGGAGACCAGCGAGCTACCAATGGCGAGATAACCGCCATGTTTCATAACCAATCATTCGGCATCAAGTCTGAGCAGATACTCTTAGACTCCGACCTCTCCATGCTCAATGAGGACACCATTCGTGACTATCGCAATTACTTCAAGCTATACAGTCATCGTCCCAATCTGATAGGCAATGACATCGCCGACTTCTGCAAGCGCATCGGCATCTACGATAATGAAGGGCATCTGAACTATGGTGGTTTGATGTGTTTTGGAAAAGAAGAATGGGTTCGCCGTTATGTCCCTACGTTTTGGATGGACTTGGTGGAGATTCCAGGCAGAAGCGTGAGAGAAGCCCGAACACGCTATACCTATCGCATTCCTGAGCAAGAGAACCTTTGGGAGTATTTTCAGATTATGATCAGACGATTGCGCCTAATAGTAGATACTCCTTTCATGATGAACGATGAGGGTTTCAATGTGGAAGATCGCTCGCAGTTTAAGATTTTGCGAGAAGCATTAGTCAATATGCTCTCTCACTTCGATCCATTCAGCACCATTCACTCCTGCATTCATATCTATACCGACAGAGTCGAGTTCTTCAATGCTGGTGGCTATCCTGTGCCTATATCCCAACTGGGCAACCATCTCTATTCCAATCCTCGCAACCCGATTATCGCCAAGATATTCAGACTGGTGAACCTATCTGAAACCATCGGTTATGGTTTTGACATGATGAACGAGTGGAAAGAAATCACAGGCAATGACGTGACTTTTGAGAGCGATATTTGTACCAGCACTGTCACTTTTTGGCTGGATAGTGACAGAGCTAGTGACAGAGCTAGTAACAGAGCTAGTAACAGAGCTAGTAACAGAGCTGAAGAAGATACATACATAGATGCTACAGACAAAGTTGTATCCATTCTCAAATTTTGCAAAGACCCGAAATTCAGAAAAGATATATTCGAGCTACTCGGTGTTACTTATCAATCAAAGAACTTCAAGGCATTCATCGAGCCTCTGTTACTTCATGATTATCTGGAACTTACGGTACCAGACAAGCCGACAAGTCCTAAGCAGCAATACAGAACGACCAAAAAGGGTTTGTTGTTCTTGGAGACAATATAAACAATACGACTCTGTCGCTTTTTAGTACTGAACGACAGAGTCAACGACAGAGTCAGGCATTTCAAGCTCTGTTACTTTTCGTAAAATCGTAACAGAGCTAGTAACAGAGCTATAGTAACTATGTTAGTAACCATGTCAAAACAAAAAAGGAAATTAGAATGAAATTAGGATTCATAAACTTCAGTTCCGAGGAACAACTGAAAATGCATCAAGTTATACAAGCCATCCAAGAGCATCAAGCAATTGACGAGCTTGGTCTGGGACGCATTCGCGATGCATTTTCAAACAAGCTGTTTCCAGGAATCTCCACATTACATAATAGAGCGAAATACTATGCCATACTCCCTTCCTTGTTTTTGGAAGCAGAGAAAGGCACATACAAAAGCGCAAATGAAGTCAGAGCCAAGGTGTTGAATCTGGAGATTAAATTGACTCGTCAATTATTGCGAGGTACAGAACCAGCCAACAACTGGGGAATAACAGGAAGTAGCGTAATCGATACAGCAGAAACCGAGAATAATAAATACGTAAAGTACGACCCAGTTTACATCTATTATGGCGCACTTGTCTCTTATGGGATGATATTGACAAACAGCAACATCTATAGTCTTATTTACGAAAGAAGCAAGACTATCCACAAACAACCCAAGAAATACATTTCCCAAGATGAAGAAAAAGAAATGGGAGACGCTAATCAGTTATCGGGCAATTATCAACTATTTGATGGCGGTGGATTGTCATATACATTTGATGGCTACACTCCCATCAATATAGACTTGACATCTGACGAAGCTAAGTTTATCAAAGACAAGATAATAGCCTCATCAATAGCCAAAGATTCATTTTTGGCTACTATTCTTCGTGACAACTACCCTATTGGACTTGCCCAGAAGTCATATTTCGACCTTGGAGACCAATGGAAGAAATACATAACCGATGAGCATTTCATGATTTATACGCTATCCGCAAGATTTTCTAAGTTTCAGTATCTTCTTCGGTTAGTCTATAACTATGTGTTTTACACAAGAACAGATAGAACAGAAGAAGCAGAAAAGGAATTTGAACGTTACGAACAGTTGAAAGAAGAATGGAAATCAGACATTAGCGAAGAAAAACTCTTCCAAGCATTAGATTTCGTTGGCTATACCCTACAAGACAATGGATCCATCAAATTTTGCAAAGAAGCATGCTCATTAATTAACAACCCTACAGATGAAAACTTCATCCGATTGCAAGAAATCATTGTTAATCGGGAAAAACAAACAAAAGGTTCATCAAGAAGTAAGTTGGCGAATCCTAACAAATATAAGGGAATCGACAGAATAGAAGCCTATTTCTTCGATTATCGTTGGGGAACCGTATATAACATCATCACAGAAATAAAGAAAGGACTGTCAAATGGCTAAAGAACAACTCTGCAATTATACTTATGGCGAGATGCTGGTCTCACCAGGCTATGACGTGGACTTCGCTATTGGTACAACCTATAGCGTTAATCCACAAGCATTGCTTATCATCCCTATGGCATTAGGTTTGCTAAGCAGCAACAACGAAGCTGCCGTTCAATCCCCCATTTGCCTATTAGAAGGAATTAGAAGAAGTGCAAACAAATTTGTGTTGTTCTGCAACAAAGGTGGAACGCACATACCATCAAACTGCCAACCCTATCTATCCCTCATGGATAACTGTATCTATGAAGTACAAAGCCCTCAAAAGTCTCAATTTCTATCCAACTTCCATCCGAAAGTATGGATTATCAAAGAGACCAACAGAGAAGAAAAAAACGACCAGCAAATCAAAGTCATCGTCATGAGCAGAAACCTTACTCTAGACAATAACCTTGATATGGTTGTTAGCCTCACAGGTAAAATCGGGAAACAAACCATCAACAACAAGAAGCATAAGCCTCTCATTGACTTTCTGACTTCATTAATTCCCTTGATGGGAAATGGCACTACCAACAACCAGCACATCATCAAAGACAAGAAGAAAAAGATGAAAATGGTCATTGAATCCATAAGAAAAGTCAAACATTTTGAGATAGATACAGATTTATTCGAGAAGGATGGGTATGAATTCATCCCGATACTCTTTGGGCAAAACCTGAACAAGAACATCAGTTATCCAGAAGCATGGCAAGGAACAGACCAAATGACCATCTCGCCATTTATTGACATAAAAACTCTACGAGAGTTAGACAAGAATGCAAAAAACAGGCACATTCTCGTTACCACATCAGGATATGTATCTAAAGACATATACGACCTGTTCAATAAAGAAAATCATGAAATCTACGTAATGAAAGATGGAATGACGCATAACGACATTATGCCAACTGACCTTCATGCAAAGACATTTCTAGTATGTAACCCTAAAGGGGAATACGGAAATTTTCTGTTCGTCGGATCTGCTAATGCCACATATGCAGCCTTCCATAAAAATTCAGAATTCATCATCCGACTGCAATACAAGTATGGCAAGCATTTAGTATTTGACTCTTTCAAAGAGGAATTTCTACAAATGGATGCAAGAGAAGAAAGTAAAATCTTCGAGACCGTCAACTTCCCTCCAGAATCAGAAGAAACGCATGAGACATCAGAGCTAGAAGCCTTTGTACGAAATTATATCACGAATAACTTCTTGGCAAAGTGCTATTCCTGTAAAGATGGCAAATATAATGTCATTATCAAGGCAGGACATCACGACAACAGGTACAGAATACAGATTGCACCCATGCAAACAGCAGGTTACAAAGTAGAACTAGAAAACGAGGCAATACTTTCAAACCTGACATTGGCTCAACTGTCAGACTTCTACATTATATCGGTACAAGATGCCAATGGACAGAATATGGACAAAGTCATCAAGATTCCGACCGAAGGCATACCATACGAAGATAGAGACATTGCTATATATAAAACGTTTGTGGATAGCAAGGAGAAGTTTCTCCGTTACTTGTCATTTATACTGACCGATGACATAGACGAATATCTGTTTGATGCAGAACAAAGCATGAAGCTGATTGCTCAGCACGGCAATGATAAAGATTCCGTGCCTCTCTCACTCAACATTTATGAGCAACTGCTGAAAGCTGCTAGCAGCAATCCAAAAAAGTTCATAGAGATAGAGGATGTCATCAGAAAAATCGGCAAAGAAGAATACACCCAAGAATTTCTTGAGATCTACAAAACTTTTAAGGAAGCCATAAAACAGAAATCATGATGGAAAAGGAATTAAAGGATTTTCAAAAGGCAACGGTAAAACACATCGTTGATATATTCAAAAGCAAGAAGCAACGCCGAGTTCTGCTTTCAGACGAAGTGGGACTGGGTAAGACTATCGTGTCCAAAGGTGTCATTCAAGCAGTTGGAGAATTAAGCGATGAATATGGTATATGGGACGACAACACCTATCGAGTAGTGTATATCTGCTCCAACGCCAATATCGTAAAGCAAAACACAGAAAACTTGGGAATAGAGGATGTCATGAACATAGAAGAAAGCAGATTGTCCATGCAGCACTTCATCGTGGCTAAAAAGGTGAAAGAGCTAATCGAGGCTAAGAAGGACAAACCTAGCATATTGATTCCTCTCACACCTGGTACATCTTTCAATCTCCAAACATCAGCGGGCAACATGAACGAACGTGCGCTGATGTTCGCTATACTTAGCCATGTGAAAGACTTCAAAGAACATACGAAGGCATTGAAGAATCGTCTAAACATTTATGAAGCAAATAACGACAATTGGGAAAATACCATCAAAAAATACGAAAACGAAGTCACTGAAATAGAAAAGGTATGCACTGGATACAGAGAAAACATCTGCAAAGAAGTGGTAAAGGATGACAACTATCAAGAGGCTAAGAATTTACTTCTCAAAGCCATAGAGGAAAAAGCTGACTATAACACCAAGAACAGAGCCATCACTCAGTTCAGAATCATCTTCTGCAAAATTAGCATGAAAGAACTTAATCCCGATTTGGTTATCATGGATGAGTTCCAACGCTTTAGTTCACTTCTTGACTTGGAAGGGAATAGCGAAGAGGCTATGCTAACACGTACATTTTTTGGAAAAGAGGATGGTCCTTTCATATTGTTAGTGTCTGCCACACCTTACAAACCATTCACGACTTTGGAGGAATTGAATGAAAACAAGATAGACACTCAATATCAAGACTTCAACAAGTTGACAGATTTTCTCTTTGACAGCAGAGAGGACATTACATTCCAACAGGTTTGGCGTGACTATTCAAAAGAATTGTGCCACATCTCATCGGATAACTTAGACATACTCATTGCTAGAAAGAACATAGCAGAGGAAGCAATGTATCAAGCCATGAGCAGAACAGAGCGTTACCGCAATTCTGCCCAAGATGACACCCACTTGAAAATCAGTACAGGGGATATTGTGTCTTATTGCCAAATGCAAGAGGTTATTGATGAATGCAACAAAATGAGCGAAGGAAGATTCAGCGTAAAAACTTTGCCTATGGAATACGCCAAATCTTCTCCTTATTTGTTGTCCTTCATGGATAAATATAAGCTAAAGGAGAAACTTGTAAAAGCATACGTTGAGAATCCATGGAATAGCAATATGCAGAAACAAAGACTTCTGTTGAAGACAAATGATATATATAAATATAACGACATTCCATTATGCAATGCAAAATTATCCAAACTAAGCAACATTCTATTTGATGAAAAAGGTGAAAAGCATGGAGAGCAACTATTTTGGATTCCAGCGTCTCACCCTTATTACAAGATACCAGCCAACAACATATTTGCCAAGAACCATGACTTTTCCAAGGTGTTGGTCTTTTCTGCATGGGAAATGGTACCACGTATGATAGCTTGTATGATTTCCTATGCCGTCGAGCAAAAGAGTATCAGCCGTGCATTTCCATCTGCCACATATACAAACACGAAAGAAAATTCCGAAAAGGATGCACTTGATAAACAACACGGAACAGGAAGATTACGTAGAGAAAGCTTGGAACTGGTAACTTGCAGCTCTGATTTCTTGACAGATGCCTATAATCCAAAAACCAACCTTGGACAAGACATCAAAGAAATAAGAGCCAACATAAAGGAGAATATAAAGAACACAGGCCGACTCACCTTAGTTGAGCAGCCAACAACAGCAAAGTTTCTTTTGGAAGCCATAAGACTTTTAGATTCGAATGCAGGAGAGAAAATCCTAATATCCGAAGACGGCTTAGACACTTTGGTCAATATGGCTATAGGTTCACCTGGTATTTGCTTTTATCGTCTATTGGGCAACAAAGACTTAGCCCAAGAAGCAGCAACAAAATTCTGCAATAATATCTTCAACCGTAGATACAATGCAGCCGTCATAGACATACTCTACAACAAGAAGAGCGTTCAACCCTACTTCAAGCAAGTCATCGATTATTGCGTGATGGGCAATCTGCAAGCCGTATTGGATGAGTTCGCCTACATGATAGATGAAAGAAGTAATGGTGAGCGAAATGTAGAAATGATTCAGAAAAGAATGATAGAATCGTTCATCGATCGAAACTATCAAGAGATTGATACTACCGAGTCATTTGGCAAAGAGAAGAAAAAGAAATGGAGAATCCGCACTCATTACGCTATGCCTTATGGCAACATTAGAATGACAGATCAAGCCACCAACAGGGCAAATGATGTTCGTTTGGCATTCAACTCTCCTTTTCGTCCATTCGTCTTAGCCTCAACAAGCGTAGGACAAGAAGGTCTTGACTTCCATTGGTATTGCCGTAAAATCATGCACTGGAACATCTCATCCAATCCACAAGACATGGAGCAGAGAGAAGGAAGAATAGATCGATACAAGAGTTTGTTTGTAAGACGAAACGTAGCCAAGTTCCACCCTGAGACATATACCTGGAATGAGATGTTTGATTTGGCAAGAACCGAAGCTAAAGATAAGGGCTTCTGCGAGCTAGTTCCCTATTGGTCGATTCCACAAGATATGCTAAAAAGCATAGCTGAAACTGACAGAGAGTATATAGAATCTATTGTACCACTCTATCCTCTGAGCATGGACTATGATAGATACAGACACATGAAGTCTGTATTACGCCTCTACCGTCTAACCATGGGACAGCCCAGACAAGAGGAACTTCTAGAGTTCTTCAAAGACATGCCAGCAGAAGACATAGATAAATTATTGTTTAACCTCTCTCCTATCAAGAGAAAAAAGTAACAGGAATATGAAACATTCACTTAACAGAGAAGAGCTTATTGAGCAGCTAAAGGAACTAGCTGCTCAAAAGCTGCCAACGTATCTGGCAAATCACATGGGAGCCATGTGCTATGAACCTTCGATGATAGATAGTTTTTCCACAATATGCCAACATTGCCATCGTCCATTGACCTATCAAGCTTTCCACAGTGATGAAGAAATGTTCAACTCCATCATCAAAGAGATAAAAGATTTGGGATATGATGCGTCTCTTGAAGTAATATGTGGTTCATGCGCCCTAGAAGCGAAGGAAGAAGCAGAGTTTTTCGATTTACCATTTACTTCCGAAGATGATATCTGTGAGGAAAATGCATACCATCTTTTCTGCTTCAAGACAAAAAACGACAAGGACTATCATCAAGCTATAACTGATATGGAATCACTTTATGACTATCAAGCCGTATTGGCATTCTTAAAAGGAGAGTCTTATTTTGAAGATAGTTATGACCGCTACCATAGCATCATGGATGAACAAGACCCTATCAAGAGAATGACGGGAATAGAAATAAACGAAAATGATAGCAATGAAGAATAGCATACCCATACTTCCGAAGTCAGTCGCTTTGGAACTGACATATAGGTGCAATCACCATTGCTTGTTTTGCTCATGCCCTTGGTATGCGCCTAACTCTTCATATCCATTAGGAAAGGAACTATCCACCACTCAATGGAAATGGGTAATAGAAAAACTATACGACTATGGAGTAAAGACATTTTCTTTGTCTGGCGGAGAAGCATTGCTAAGAGAAGACCTTCATGAAATCATCGGACACATCCGAATGATTGGCAACCAAAGGAAGATGAATTATCCAATCATACTCATCTCCAATGGAAAACTCATGAATGAAGAACAACTCAAATTCTTCAAGGAAATGAATGTTCATCTTAGCATGAGCCTTCCTGGCTACCAATCATTTGAAGAGCATACAGGAGTTGCTAATGCAGATTATGTGTTAGAATACTTTTCGAAAGCCAAAGAAATCGGCTTAGAATGCACAGCAAACATTACCGTTACAAAAAAGAACTATTATGAGCTATTTGAGACCATATCGCTTGCCCTCATCAATGGAGCTACAGAAATTCTTCTCAACCGTTTTCTGCCTGGTGGACGTGGTTTGAAATATATGAATGAACTTTGCCTTTCCACAGAGCAAATCAACGGAATGCTTGATACTGCAGAAGAAGTACTAACACTAGCTAATCGCTATGGAAATGTGGGTACAGAAATACCAAAGTGCATCATAGCTTCTGCTAATTCATACAAAAGAATACATGTAGGGTATCTATGCGCTGCGGCAAAAGGATTCTTCGTTATTGATCCAGCAGGACAAATAAGAACCTGCAATCATTCTCCTCACATCGTAGGAAATGTTTTCGAAGAACCTTGGATTAAGGATACTGATTATTGGAACAAATTTGCATTCCGCTCTTATCAGCCTACAGTCTGCAATGGATGTTCATCGGCTAAGAATTGTGATTGTGGATGCAGGGAAGTAACCAACATTCTAGGACTTGGCATCAATGGAATAGAGCCCAACTTAACTCTCAAGAAGCAATAGTTTCTCTATTAACAAAGCTTGTTCACATTAATTATCGTTAAATCTACATTTCACAAGCCATTCATTATCAGTAATAGTAACCTCAGGGAAACTGAGTAACCTAATCGTGCCTTCTTGCAAGTTTGGAAATAACTTACTACCTTTGCACCAGAAAAAGAGAAAAGCTCTCTTTAAGTTACTAATATTGATTATTGATTCTATACATTTCATCCAATCGATTGGACGGTTTTATTTTAATTTGTCCAATCGATTGGATGAAATTCCATTTTTCTAAAGTTTGAAGAAGCCTAATCTTTCTCCCCTAACCATTCTTCCAATACCTTGCAATATTCATCATTTTGCTCGGCAAATGGCATGTGTCGGGCTCCTACGAAGAGATGCCACTTGGAATCTGGGATACCATCGTAGAGCGTCTTTGCTACCAATGGAGTGCAGAGGTCATTGGTTCCACTCATCACAAGGCATGGTACTTGTATCTCGCCCAAGCGGTCGGTGTAATCATAATCACGGAGCGTACCTGTAGGAGTGTATTCGTTTGGTCCCCATCCATAGAGATAAGCCTCAGCACCAGCACGCTTCTTTCGGCGAAGGCACTCTGGGCTGTCTTCCGTTACCTCTCCTGCACAATGCAAGAGCATGAAGTGCTCGTTCGCCTTGGCATACGCCTCGCTCGAAAAATCATCCTTTGCCTCAGCCTCAGCAATGGCTTGCTGGTCTTCCTCCGACATAAACTTAATCATGCGATGTTGCTCACTTGCCCAAAGCTTGCTGCTCGAAAGAGTGCTGCTGAGGATGGCTGACTTCACGCCCTTTGCTTGCTTCTCTATCAGATAGATGATGGCGAGCATGCCACCCCACGACTGTCCCAAGAGATGAAAATGGTCGATGTGGAGATAGTCGATGAGTGAACAGAGTTCGTTGAGCCAAGTCTCAGGAGTCCAGAGTTCGGGATGCCCCTCCACAAATGAATTGCCACAACCCAACTGGTCGTACATGATGACGGCTCTGCCTGATTCCGCTACTCTATCCAATAGTTCGAAATAGTTGTGGGTACTGCCTGGTCCACCATGCAAGAGGATGATCGGGCTCTTGCCCTCCTCTGTTTTACCTACGATACGATAATATGTTTGATAGCCCATGAAGGGCATATATCCTTCCTTGATTTCCATTGTCTTCAAATGTTTTTATTGTTACCTAAACTGTGTTATCTAATTTTGCTGCTCCTATACCTTATTATATAGTCCCTCATTTTCCTTACGCAAGAACTCTGTCATTCGTTCCTTTGAAGGCACGTTGAGTTGATATTTTGAGATAAACACGCTCTCGTCCAAATCGAGCAAGGAGTATTCTGCCATTTCCTGTCCTACTTCCGAGCAAAGGAGAATACCGATTGGGGGATTATCATCTGGCTGCATGATATTCTTGCGATAGTAAGCAAGATACATGTGAAGCTGGGCGGCATCGGCATAGTTCAGGCGATTCGCTTTTAATTCGATGATGACATGACGTTTCAATATCCTATGATAGAAGACTAGGTCTGCCTTGAAATAGCGGTCGTCAATCAACATTTTCTTCTGACGCTCCTCAAAGCAGAAGCCCATGCCAAGCTCCAAGATAAAGTCTTGAAGATGGGTGATGAGGGCTGTCTCCAAGTCTGACTCTTCCACTACATCCTTGGCTTGTAAACCCAAAAATTCAAAGGTAAATGGCGACTTGATGTCAAGGACGAGCGTATCTGTCTCAGCCTTGCCTTCCACCAACTTCGCCAACGCCTCAGGCTTTTGACTCCATCCACTGCGGAAATAATAGTTGGAATCAATCTGGCGTTGCAATTCCCTGACACTCCAAGTGCCACGAATTGCCATCGTCTCATAGAAAGCACGCTCCAAAGGGTCAGTAATAGGGAGAATGGCAACTAAATGAGTAAAAGACAACTTATTAAAAAGCAAGTTTGACTTTACTGACAATGGAGCTATTTTGTCAGATACTGCAACATTTCCAAATTGGTCAGTCAGTGACTGACCAATTCTATTTCGCTTTAAATCAGCTATTTGCAATTGGTCAGTCACCGATTGTCCAATTTGACTTTGAGACAACAAGAAGCCAGCAACCTCTTTATCCAAGTGTGAATATACTTGATAAAATTGACGATAGATTTTCAATGTTGTCACACTATACTTCTTTTTACCAAGTCTTCCAGAAAGGCATTTCAACAATTTTTCACCATACTTTGCTCTATCAGCTCCCTTCTGCTCATACTCCACAATATAATAGCCCGTCAACCAAGCCTTGGCTGTGACGTGGCGATTAATCACTAAGCGAGCATTGTTCTGCAATACATCTTGTGTTTGCTGAATATGGGCTACAAGACCATCGAAGTCATTGTTTTGCGACATTTGGGTTTCATTATTCTTCATATTCGGTGGAGTTTTGAAAGACATGTATATCACATTTATCATGTGCATATATTATAATGTGCAAAAATATAAAAAATATGGCAATTAAACAAATATATCTTGCTTATTTTATCAAAAGAACTTAAATAATTTGGCTGTTTCTAGCTAATGCAATATCTTTGCATTCTAAATAATAATGAAACCAAATAAAAATAGAATATATGTTTAGTGGAATCGTAGAAGAAATGGCTACCGTTGTGGCTATCAAGCATGATAAAGAGAACATTGACTTTACCCTGTCTTGTTCTTTCGTTGATGAACTCGGCATCGACCAGAGCGTGGCGCATAACGGCGTCTGCCTCACTGTGGTGGAAATCAAGGACGGTACTTATACCGTTACTGCCATGAAAGAAACCCTGGACCGCAGCAATTTGGGTCTGCTCAAGGTGGGCGACAAGGTAAACGTGGAACGTTCGATGGTGATGAACGGCCGTCTGGATGGTCATATCGTACAGGGACACGTGGACGAGACTGCCAAATGTATCGCTATGAAAGACGCTGATGGTTCTACTTATTTTACTTTCGAATATGAGCTCAACAAGGAAATGGCAAGAAAAGGCTATTTCACGGTGGACAAGGGCAGCGTTACCGTTAACGGCGTTTCGCTCACCGTATGTGATCCTACAGACAACACATTTACCGTTGCCATCATTCCTTATACCAGAGAGAATACCAACTTCTGCGACATCGAAGTGGGAACGGTAGTGAATATCGAATTCGACATTCTGGGCAAATATATCGCTCGACTCAAGAGCTTTGAATAAGCCAGCAAAGTTAAGTACGGACGTTCTAAAAAACTTGCACATTTCTTGCGTTTTGCGCACAAAGCAAGACTAAATGGGCATTTTTTTAATAAAATATTTGCGTAAGCCATAAAAAAGTGTTACTTTTGCCCCGTGTTTTGTCCCAAATTGAACATTGGACAGTAACTTATTAGACGATAGCAAGTCTGACAATCGCACTAGACGACGTACAACTTGAGTACTGAGCACTAACAAACTTAGGAAATTATAACAATAACCATTTTTAAAAATATGAGTTTAAAAATCGTAGTACTTGCCAAGCAAGTACCTGACACAAGAAATGTGGGTAAGGATGCGATGACCGCCGAAGGCACAGTAAATCGCGCTGCCCTTCCTGCAATCTTCAATCCTGAAGATTTGAACGCATTGGAGCAGGCTCTCCGATTGAAAGAGCAGAATCCAGGTTCTACAGTTGGTATTTTGACTATGGGTCCTCCACGTGCTGGCGAAATCATCCGCCAGGGTCTTTATCGTGGTGCAGATACGGGTTGGTTGCTTACCGACCGTCTCTTTGCCGGTGCTGACACATTGGCTACTTCCTATGCCCTTGCTACCGGAATCCAGAAGATTGGTGACGTAGACATCGTAATCGGTGGTCGCCAGGCTATCGATGGTGATACTGCTCAGGTGGGTCCTCAGGTGGCTCAGAAGCTGGGATTGAACCAGGTTACTTATGCAGAGGAAATCCTCAAGGTAGAGGATGGCAAGGCTACTATCCGCCGCCTCATTGATGGCGGTGTTGAGACCGTAGAGGCTCCATTGCCATTGGTTATCACAGTAAACGGAAGCGCAGCTCCATGTCGCCCATGCAACGTGAAGCTCGTAATGAAATATAAATACGCTACCTGCCCTATGGAGCGCAAGGGTGATGAACCTTGGACCAACCTCTATGAGGAGCGCCCTTACCTCACCCTGAACCAGTGGAGCGTTGCCGATGTTGACGGCGACCCTGCACAGTGCGGTTTGAGCGGTTCACCTACCAAGGTGAAGGCCGTGAAAAACATCGTGTTCCAGGCTAAGGAGAGCAAGACCTTGACCAGTAGCGATGAAGACATCGACGGACTGATGAAGGAATTGTTGGACGAAAGTATTATCGGATAGTATTTTAAGAGGAGTAAAAGGAGTTAAGGAGTTAAGGAGTTAAGACAACAGCTTTAGGGCTATATGTCATTCTCTTTGACTCAAGCAACAAAAACTGTTGTCTTAACTCCTCAGCGACCGCAAGGAGCGATAACTCCTTAACTCCTTTAACTCCTCAAAAATTAGAAAAGACAATGAACAACGTATTTGTATATTGCGAGGTAGAAGGCACAACCGTTGCCGAAGTATCTCAGGAATTGCTCACCAAGGGTCGTAAGCTCGCTAACCAGCAGGGCGTGGAACTCCATGCCATCGTGGCTGGTACCGGCATCAAGGGTCAGGTAGAGGATCAGATTCTCCCTTATGGTGTAGATAAATTATTTGTTTTCGATGCTGAGGGATTGTTCCCATACACTTCAGCTCCTCATACAGACATTCTCGTCAACCTCTTCAAGGAGGAGAAGCCTCAGATTGCATTGATGGGTGCTACCGTTATCGGTCGCGACCTCGGTCCTCGTGTTTCTTCTTCATTGACCAGCGGTCTTACCGCCGACTGTACAGAACTTGAAATCGGTGATTACGACGATAAGAAGAGCGGCAAGCACTATGAGGGTCTGCTCTATCAGATTCGTCCTGCCTTCGGTGGTAACATCGTGGCTACTATCGTAAACCCAGAGCACCGTCCACAGATGGCTACTGTCCGCTCTGGCGTGATGCAGAAGAGCATCTACGAGGGTGAGTGCAAGAAGGAAGTGGTTTACCCTGAGGTAAGCAAGTATGTTCCTGCTGAAGACTTCGTAGTAAAAGTACTCGACCACCACGTAGAGGCTGCCAAGCACAACCTGAAGGGTTCTGCCATCGTTGTAGCCGGTGGTTATGGCGTAGGAAGCAAGGAAGGCTTCGACCAGCTCTTCGAGTTGGCTCATCTCCTCCATGGTGAGGTAGGTGCTTCCCGTGCTGCCGTAGATGCAGGTTGGGTAGATCACGACCGTCAGATTGGTCAGACTGGTGTTACCGTTCATCCTAAGGTTTATATCGCCTGCGGAATCTCTGGTCAGATTCAGCACATCGCCGGTATGCAGGATTCAGGCATCATCATCTCTGTGAACAACGATCCTGATGCTCCAATCAACAAGATTGCCGACTACGTTATCAACGGCAATGTTGAGGATGTGGTTCCTAAGCTCATCAAGTACTACAAGCAGAATTCAAAGTAATCTGCATTACACATTATTTAAATAAGAAAAGCAAAATGGCTAATTACTATAGTGATCACCCTGAGATTGAATTTCATCTCAATCACCCATTGATGAAGCGTGTTGTTGACTTGAAGGAGCGCAACTACGCAGAAAAAGACCAGTTTGAAGATGCTCCAGTAAACTACGAGGATGCCATCGAGAACTACAAGCGATTGCTGGATATTACCGGCGATGTAGCTGCTAACATCATCGAACCAAACTCTGAGGATGTTGACCTCGAAGGTCCACACTTGGAGAACGGCCGCATGATTTATGCCAGCAAGACATTCGAGAACCTCGATGCTACCCGCAAGGCTGGCCTCTGGGGTTTGTCTATGCCTCGCCGTTACGGCGGCTTGAACTTGCCTAACGCCATCTTCTCTATGGCTTCTGAAATCATCGCTGCTGCCGATGCAGGTTTCCAGAACATTTGGTCTCTCCAGAGCTGTATCGATACGCTCTATGAGTTCGGTTCTGAGGAGCAGCGCCAGAAGTACATCCCTCGCATCTGCGCAGGCGAAACCATGAGTATGGACTTGACAGAGCCTGATGCAGGTTCTGACTTGCAGCGCGTAATGCTGAAGGCTACTCAGGATGAGGACGGCACATGGCGTCTGAACGGTGTGAAGCGTTTCATCACCAATGGTGACTCAGACATCCACCTGGTTCTGGCCCGTTCAGAGGAAGGCACCAAGGACGGTCGTGGTCTTTCTATGTTCATCTACGACAAGCGTGATGGTGGCGTAACTGTTCGTCACATCGAGCACAAGTTGGGTATTCATGGTTCTCCTACCTGCGAGTTGGTTTACAAGAATGCCAAGGCAGAGCTTTGCGGTAACACCCGTCTCGGTTTGATTAAGTACGTGATGGCTCTGATGAACGGTGCCCGTCTGGGTATTGCAGCTCAGAGTGTAGGTGTTGAGCAGGAAGCTTACAACGAAGGCTTGGCTTATGCCAAGGAGCGTGCTCAGTTTGGTGAGAAGATCATCAACTTCCCAGCTGTATACGACATGCTTTCAAGAATGAAGGCTAAGTTGGATGCAGGTCGTTCACTCCTTTACTGCTGCGCTCGCTACGTAGATATCTACAAGGCTTTGGAAGACATCGCCCGCGACACTAAGCTCACTCCAGAGGAGCGTCAGGAGATGAAGAAATACACCCGCTTGGCTGATGCGTTCACTCCATTGGCAAAGGGTATGAACTCAGAGTATGCCAACCAGAATGCATACGATGCCATCAGCATCCACGGTGGTTCTGGTTTCATCATGGAGTACAAGTGCCAGCGCCTGTTCCGTGATGCCCGCATCTTCTCTATCTACGAGGGAACTACCCAGCTTCAGGTTGTTGCAGCTATCCGCTACATCACCAACGGTACTTATCTCAGCATCATCAAGGAGATGTTGGAGAACGAGGTATCAGATGATTTGAAGCCATTGAAGGAGCGTGTAGCTAAGCTCGTAGAACTTTACGAGGCAGCCATCAACAAGGTGAAGGAAGCTAACGATCAGGCAGTTCACGACTTCCTGGCTCGCCGTCTCTACAACATGACTGGCGACATCGTAATGTCTCTCCTCATCCTCGACGATGCTACCAAGGCACCAGAGATGTTTGCTAAGAGTGCCAATGTTTATGTTCGCATGGCAGAGGAGGAAGTTCTCGGTCATTCAGCATACATTCAGAACTTCAAGGCAGAAGACTTGGAGAGCTTCAAGGCATAAGACATTTATAAGAATCAGATAATTTAAAAAGTCCGTGGACAAATGAATGTTCACGGACTTTTTTTTATATAAGATGGCAGTGCTCCACATCTTTAGATGATGGTAATCCAGATACCTTCCCCCTGATTCTCAGCCGCCTGGATGCGCTTCATCAGACGATGGAGCCAGATACGGGAGTTCACCACCATACCCTTCAGCTTATTCTCACCCACCAGGATGCAGCCCTGGGTATCGTCGGGATAGTTGCCGGCATGGATACGGATGCCCTCGAAACCGGGAACACCCTGCACATACGGCAGCCACTCCTTGAAACGGGGCGACTTGGTGATGAGCACACGATACGAGCCTTCAGGGATGGCTGTATGACCCGGAATCTTTCTTGCCACCTTGCCGCTCTCTCTACTGAACCGGGCATTCACTTCCCCGGGCTTCAGCGTTATCCCCTTCAGGTTGCGCCACGTAGGCTCCATGGTATCACAGAAGTAGCTGTCATCAGACAACTTCTTCAAGTCGAAACGATGCTCGAAGCTGCGCTTGTCGCCTGCATTCTTGCCCGACAGCGCCTTGCGCTTCACATCACCATCAGCCAGCAGATACAGTCGGCCGATGGTATAAGTATTCTTCTTCGCTATACGCTCTAAAACTATTTCCATATACAATAGATTTTTTCGTTCATTATTTTCGATAATTCAAGTTTTGCAAGTGAGGGAATTGATAGAAGTTAAACAAGTGAGGGAATTGATAGAAGTTAAAGAAGTTATCACTCCCTGCGGTCGTTCGGGAAGTTAAGAGACAATAGTCTTCTTGCTTAAACTTAGGACATTTGTCCCTCTAACTTCCCTTAACTTCCCTCTAACTTCCCTAACTTCCCTCTAACTTCCCTTAACTTCCCCACTCTTGGAATGGGTCTTGATAAAAACTGAGTATTTGAGTAACTGAGTATTTGAGTCATTCTCCTTCACCTTGATGTAGCCACGGAAGAGCCAGTTGTTCAGCATCTTCATCGTGCCCTTCGCACTCATCTTATGCTCAACTCTCAAGGCTTCCACCTGCTGATAGTTGAACTCCTCTGGCAGGAATCCCAGGATACTTGCCGGACCTCTCTTGCTCTCCTGATCGCACTCCTGTTCCGCCTTCTTGATGGCATCACCGAAGAAACGCATCTTGCAGTAGAGGTCGTAACGCTCGCTCCAGCGGATGAAATCCTCAATCTCCGGCTCCCACTGGTAACCATTCGCCACATAGAGCACACATGCCTTCAGATAGCCGATTACGTTGGCACGGAAACTCAGATTCTCATAGACTCTGTCCTGCGACAGACGGGAGAATTCCGCATTCTCATCCTTCAGCACCTCGGCAAGATGAAAAGCCTCCTTGCACTCCACTAGCCCCGAAGCCATACAGAGATTATCGATGTAAGGTTTCAGAGAATTTCTGAAATCCTCATCATAGGTTCCATAGATGGGAATGTCCTCGCCGATCTCTCTTTCGGGGATGGTACAGAAGTTGATACGGGAAACCGGACCATCGGTCAGCACTCGCTTGAAATACCTGATGCCTTTATGGATGGTGGTAGAAGCATTCCAGTTGAAGCGGATGGTAACACGCTCGGTTACACTTTGGGTTCCGACTCGTGTTTGTCCATATAAGTTACCCGGGTCAAAGGCGAGGCACATAATGCGAAACTGCTGATAGCCGCTACCTTTGAGTGCATCGAACTGGTCGATTTCGTTCAGAGAAGTATAAAGAAAATGTTCCTTGGCTTCAGCGGTACGCATCACGAAGGCAGGGTTGGTCATATCGGCATCAATCTCCTGTATAATCAGATTCTCAGGGCGTTTGCGCTTATCCTTGTTGGCACCCTTACGCATCATTTCATCCTTCCATTCCTTCTCACGCTTCAGGTTTTCCTGGTCGCGCTTACGGATATCCTCCATGATGAAATCGATAGGTTTTTGTACGCAACTTTTACCAGCGCCTGTGCCTGCAAGCAGACAGGTCATCAGGGTAGCTTCGTGCTCCACGTTGTCGATATATCTGAATCTGGTTCTCCAGAGATGGGTAGCGAGCGAAGGAAAAATGGCGTGCGCCACAGCAGGCTGATAGATTTCCGGAGTCTTGGATATCAGCAGCTCCACCAGTTTCGGCAGTTTCTTCGGCATCGGTGGAGGGTCAGGATAATCCTCGTCTTCACTTTGAACTCCGTTACTTTGAACTTGGAACTTTGAACTTTGAACTGTATGATTAGCACCAGCCATTGAATTCTTCACTCTTCGTTCTTCACTCTTCACTCCTAGTGCCGCCTGCTCCGCCAAGGCATTCACCCGAATCACATCCCTCGAAAAAGGCTTGGAGCTGTCCCCATATTTCGAATAGAAATCATGAATCAGCTGATGGCAGTCATTCTCCTGATAATAGCTCGGCATTCTCTTCGCCACCACCTTCATCAGCTCCTCCTCACTCATCACACGAGAAGCGCCAGCACTCATAATGGCGAGCAGAGAGGAATGCCTGGATCCCACGGTATCAATATTCATCCCCTTCAGTCCTGCGGATTCCTGGAAGAGGTCGAAGGCTATCAGGTTCTTGGCATCAGCTTTCTGAGAACCTCCAGTATGGCTGATATAATCATCATCAGCACGATGGCTATTACCAGGTTGGGCAGGCTGAATAGCAGCGCCAGAAGGAACAGCAGAATGGCTGTCAGTGCCCTGAAATCGATTATTTTCATTATTCTTACCATTACTATTAACTGTTAACTGTAAACTATTAACTTTTCCACCTCTTCCGTCGATCGTAAGCCCACGCTTCAGAAAAGCCTCTCTGCGAGCCTTAATCTCCTCATCCGGCAGAACCCCATACCACTCCTTCGAACGATAAATCTCGGAGTCCTTATCCGTGATAAAGATGATTCGCTCCGGCGTGATGCAGCTTTTATCGTAGGGAATCCCAGCCGCCTCGCAATACGCCTTCTGCGTCTCCTCGATCGTCATGCCCATCGGCATACGGATATCAATATGCAGCTTCTTTCTAGCCGAATACTCCAGATGCAGCAGCTTCCCCTTCCATATCGTGTTGCTGCAGTTCAGCTCACGAGCCTTCTCCAGTGCAGCATCCACATAATCCACATCATCCACATCAATAGTCGTCTGGAAGAGGAAACTTTCAGGATCCGCATCCTCACTAGAGCGGTGATTATTCCTGAACTTAGAATAATGAATGGCACGGATAGGCAGCTGTCTTTTCAGCCCCTCCTTCGCCTTCTTCACCGCCTTTTCATCACCAGCATCTACGCCGGGAATCGCCTTCTCCCCACGTATCTGCGCAATCACACCCTTCAGCCACGGCTGTGCTATCAGGGTGTCATAGACATACAGGGGCTGGGAAGAATTCAATCTTCCCATATTGCCCTTGCGTGCCGGATTCAGCGCCATTACTTGTACTGTTCCCATGCTATATTCTCCTTGAAATGTTTAGCTTTGCCCTTCATCTCCATCATCTCTTTGTAGAGATATTTCAGAATATCCGACTTGTTCATCTCCTTCGGAAAAGAGAAGGAAACGAACACACGCTGCAGCGAGGTACGGAGGGCGCCATGCGAGGTATGGATAATCTCGGTATAAAGCTTCCCGCCCGACTGAGCGTAAGGTTTGAAGTCGAGCTGGTCGCCATGCTCGCCACCGCTGCAGATCATTCTGCCCGGAATCACCTTAGCCACCTCGCAGATGGTCTCCGCACCGTTCCAGGGAGCCTTACGGATAGCTACGTTACCACACTCGTCAGTAATGATACTGGCATCTACCTTCTGGGCGTTCAAAAGCGCCTGTACAGCAGCCTCTGCGGCTGCAGAAAAACTTTTCTTGCTCATATATATTGAGGTTTTAGAAAGAAATGTTGTTAATCAAAAATCTGGTCATTGATGGTCAAGATTCTGCCATTGAAGCGGACATCGATGGGGGTGACTTCTGAATTGTCCGACAGCAGGAAGACACCAGAAGCACAGTAACAATGAACAAACATTTTGTTGTTCAAACTGTCCTTGATAAATCCCAGCAACCATTTGGCAATCAACTTATCACCACGTTTCTGCGGGTTCACCATATCGGTCACCATCACCTCATCGCAGAAGTTATAATCTACGGCAACGTTTTTCTTTCTTCGGTTAGAGGTCATCATTTCCAAATCAAGGAAGAAGGTTCTGAATTCTACTTCCTTCTTTGGCTCCATCACGATATTGAAGTTTCTCACTTCACCCTCCGAATCAGCAACAATCTGATAGAGATCTTTGGGTGTCTTGTCAAATACTCGCTGCAAGTCGCTCATGTTAAAGAAGAGTTTGCCCCCAGCTGTCAGCACTCTCATCTTTCCATATTGAGGATGCTCGAAATAATATGGTTTTATCACGTTCATTATTTGATATATTATAATCGTTGGGGCTGCGACCATCCGCTAAATTCCGTACCAGGAAATGGTACCGGTTTTCCATATACAGAAAAGCCCCGCAACCAGCTTTATCAACTGATTGCGGGGCAAAGGTACGGCAAATTTTTGGTTCCTGCTTGGTAGTCGGTTGGTAGGCTACCAACTGGTATTACCCTACAATTCGCTCCAATTTCTTATAATAAAGCTTTGCAACTTCAGTATCACAATGCTTCTGGTAAGCACTCTCCATAGCTCCTTTGTCACAATGCCACAAGTCTGCAAAAGGCTTCCACATGCACTTTCTCTGTACTTTTCCAGACAGGAATGCAACAATCACACTACGCTCAGTCCACGACTGGTTCTTCAAGGCATAGGATGCCTTCAGGATGCCAGCTTCTGCAAGCTTATCCAGCAAGTCCTTCATCTCTTGAAAGTCTAAGGACTTTGGCAATACGGGCTCATCAGTACAAGTTACATTAGTATCTTCACTATCAAGAGAATTCTCCATTTCTCCTACCATATTCTCCAAGGCATGAACCTCGGTCATTAATCTTTTCATCTGCATTTTCAGGTTTTTGATACCTGTCAAGATTGTCTTCTTGTTGTTCATAATCGAAATTTTTAAATTAATAAATTCCGACTTTGATGTTTTGTTCCGCATAAGGCCTCACACCGAAATAATACATTTATATCGGGCACCCCCTTCGTAGGAATGCGCTGCAAATATACGACTATTCGGCGAAAGCATTGTTTTAGTTTTACTTGCAGAATTTATGGACTTTTCAAGGATATTCTTAACTATCTGACAATGAATGCTTTATCTCATCGATAAAATCCGTAATATCTGCCAATCCCACATTCTTGGCATGAGAAAACAGTTGCGCCTCATTTTTTGGGTTTTTATCATTAAACAATTTTTCAAGTATCAACTCAACACTATCACCAATATTTGTGAGCTTGTCACCTCTATGATCTACCAGCCAGCCTGCTTTCGCCATACCTTCCAGCGCAACAACAATTCCCGTCTTCTTACCATCTTTAATATAAATATTGGAGTGATTGATGCGGGCGTTACGACCGCTCATTTTATGGTCATCTATGATTTTCGAAATGCGGTTTTTCGGGGACAGCCTAATGTATGAATTTCTAATATAATCCCTTATTTCTATATTTTGTTGAGAACAGTACAGATCACCCACTCCAGAAATAAAACGAAAATCATCTCCTGTTAAACCATACTCATTTGGAAAATAAGGATTATACGAGAGAGAGTCAAAAACGGCACAACTAAAAGTTTCCGTAAAATAAACATAGCTTAGTGCAATATAAATAGTTTCGGTAGCTGCCAATATTCTGTTCTTGCATAGAATAGAGTTCTTGTCATATTTATCAGATTCATCTATTCCCCATATCTCTTCATATAAGTTGCAAAGTTGTAAGGGTACCTTTCGCATGCAGAACACAATAGAATCCAAATTCTTTTTTCCCTTTGGTATCATACCTAATATTTTATCAATAAATTTCATGATAAAATAGAAAGCTACTTCAGAACAGTCATCTTCACTCATAGACCCAGCATCTATAGATATATACCCGCTTTGGGCAATATAAGCACAACGAAGTACCTTTTCGTAGTACTTGAATATAGGGTTGACCTCAAAATACTCATTATGAATAAAGAAGAGATCCTCCTTGCTCAGTCCCAATCTAAGCTTCTCTTCTACTTCCTCTCCAAATTCCTCCATCAATTTTTCTGCAGATTCTTCGTCGTTCAATTTATTTGCTTTCATAAGTCATTTGTTTTTACGTTAATGTTTTATTTGTTAATTCTATATTTTCAGACATATAAAAGTCCCGTCTCCAACAAGTGAAAACTCGTCAGAGGCGGGACCTTCATTTATCTTTTGAACGCAAAGGTATAACAAAAATCTTAAATCTCCAAAAATTTTTAAGTAAAATATCACCAAATCTACATTTTAAATGAATACTAGTAAAAACATTTATGCAATAAATCAGTAACGAACATATATTCAACAATATTATGATTTAATATTTAGATACTGACTTAATATTTCTAGTATATCTTTTGCTTTTTTTTCATTTATATATATGATATTTCCCTCTCTTAATATGTCACAAAAATGTTTCGCACGTCCGCCACCAAGAGATAGACCGTCTTTAATAATCCCCACAGTCCAATCACCATCGCAATATTGGACAATAGGCTTCTTGTCTCTTTGAAAGTTCAACGACCAGCTAAAAATAGGTTCAGCACTAGTATCATAACAACAGTTATCCCATACAGCAAATCTTATATTAGCCCTACGATTTTGCTTTCTTGCTTTAATCAATATTTTTAACATATCAATGATTCCATTCTCATTCATTTTTTTTTTCTCAATGAACCCCATTGATTTGCCCATTCTGTGCGTTTTAGGGCTCACATCCCATAATTCCGCAACCAAACATCCCTGTTTTTTGAAATGTTCAATTGCCATTTTATGCAAATATGTAGCCAACCCCATTCTTAAAAAATTTGGATGAACACATACTATTCTAAAAATTATAATTATAGAATCTTCAGCTGGCGGGCTAAAAGTCAAGAAAGCAATAGCATCGCCTTTATACCTAAGTACAAAAACAGAATTTTCTACAAAAGCATCATATATAAAACCATTTATATTACGATAAAGGCTATACCCATCAAGCTCATTTTCAAAAGCTTCTTTCATCCAATTGGAAATATAATCATAGTCATCCATTGTCGGCTTTTTGTCCAATTGGAAGTCACTTAAAGGTATTCTTTTAATTTGCTCTTTCATATTTATATTATTTATCACTAGTGTCCCGTTAAAACGAGACGATTATTAAATAAGTTATTAATACTCAAAA